>SAMEA104315439__coassemble_99_pt1 | contig 56409 bp, 37 predicted proteins | sample SAMEA104315439__metabat2_low_PE_016 | metagenome-assembled genome bin SAMEA104315439 (sample SAMEA104315439) | gut metagenome | biome: Monkey gut; feature: monkey-associated habitat; material: faeces | place: China | collected 2013 | reverse complement strand
GCATCTATTGCTACTTTGATTCTGACGGTATTTGAAAAGTTGCGAAGTTTTCTGTTAATCAAACGCAAAGCGTCAATAAACGCTATCAATATGTACAAACCTGCACTCCCAGAGGGACACTATCCCACAAGAGCAGGTTTGCAGTTGCAAAAGTAAGGAATTATTTGCATACGTGCAAATAATTTGATGTACGATTTGCGAATTTACGATGTACGGTGTGTGATTTAGGGAGGAGTGGTAGTGTTGTGCTTGAGGTGTATTGTTGCTATGGGCAGGGTGCTGGTATCGCACTGTTAAGAAACAATAGTTCAATTCTATTCATTGCCATGTATATCTGCCTTACGCTTCATGTTCCCTAACGTCGTCTCTTAACTTCGTTGCCCTACACACAAACAAAGAGACCGCCCAACACATATAGCGGTCTCTTTGTCTTCTATATATCCCCTTCCTGTTGCGGGGGGCACTGCAAGCCTTGTTGGCGAAGCAAGCCCCTCACTTTGCGGGGTCCCCGTAAGCCCGTGGGCGAAGCGGGGTGCTCTTGGAGGGGGTTGGGGAGGTCTTATTCTTCCTCTTTCTGGCTGTCTGCGTACTCCTTGATGAGTTTCTCCTGTACGTCAGCAGGCACCAGTTCGTAGTCCTTGAAGTGCATCGTGAAAGTGGCGCGTCCGCCCGTGAGGCTCGACAGCGTGGTCGAGTACGACGACATCTCCTTCAGAGGCACTTGTGCTTTCAGGCGGGTGAAGTTCTTCTCGGTCTCCATACCCAGCACCATGCCGCGGCGACCCGTGATATCTGACATCACATCGCCCATCATATCACTCGGAACGAACACCTCTACATCGTAGATAGGCTCCAGAATCTTCGGGTTGGCATTGCGGAACGCCTCTGCAAAGGCATTACGGCCTGCCAGGCGGAACGATATTTCGTTACTGTCAACGGGGTGCATCTTGCCATCGTAGATAATCACGCGCACGTCACGCGCATACGAACCCGTCAACGGTCCCTGCTCGATACGGTCCATCAATCCCTTCAATATCGCGGGGATGAAACGTGCATCGATGGCACCACCCACAATCGAGTTGATAAGCACCAGTTTGCCGCCCCAATCCAATGGAATCTCCTGCGTGTCCTTCACGCTGATACGGTACTCTTGGTTGCCGAACTTGTACACCTCTTTTACGGGTACGCCCTCCTCGTAAGGCTCCACAATCAGGTGCACCTCGCCGAACTGACCCGAACCGCCGGACTGCTTCTTGTGGCGGTAGTCGGCACGTGCAGCCTTGGTGATAGTCTCGCGGTACGGAATCTTGGGCTCGTCGAACTGAACCATCATCTTGTCGTTGTTCTCCAGACGCCATTTTAGTGTGCGGAGATGGAACTCACCCTGTCCGCTGACGATGGTCTGCTTCAACTCTTTGGACTGCTCGATTATCCATGTCGGGTCCTCCTCGTGCATACGGGTGAGCAGCGCGCTCAACTTCTCTGCATCGCTCTCTGTGACGGGGCGGATAGCACGGCGGTACCTTGGTTCGGGGTACGAGATAGCGGGATAGCGGTTCTCGCAATCCTTCGCATTGAGAGTGTTGCCCGTACGGGTGTCTTTCAACTTCACCGTAGCGGCGATGTCACCTGCAGCCACCTCTTCCACGGGCACGCGGATGCTGCCTGCCACGCTGTACAACTGCGAGATACGCTCCTTGCTGCCGCGGTCCATATTCTGCATATCGTCCGACGGGCGCACCGTACCCTGCATCACCTTGAAATAGTTCACCTCACCGATGTGCGGCTCCACGGATGTCTTGAAGATAAACAGCGATGTGGGTGCTTTGGGGTCGGGAGCCACCTCTTTGCCGTCTGCGGTCACGGGCTGCGGAGCGTCTGCCACCGACGGAGCCATGAAACTCAGGAAGTCCATCAGTCGGCGGATACCCATATCTTTTGCGCCGCTCGTGCAGATAACGGGGTACATGCTGCCTTCTGCAAATACGGTCTGCAAACCTACCATCACCTCTTCGTCGCTCAGCGTACCTTCTTCCAGGTATTTCTCCATCAACTCCTCGTTGGCCTCACCTGCCCATTCTACGAGTTTGGCACGAATCTCGTTGGCTTTCTCCACCTCGTTGGCGGGGATGTCATGCAACTCGGGCGCACCGCCTTCCGCTTTCCACACCAGCATCTTGCCTTTCAGCACGTCGATGGCTGCGTTGAAGTCCTTGCCCGCGTTCACGGGGTATTGAATCAGCGTACATTTGTTGCCGAAATCCTCCACCAGTTCATGGTAGGTACGCTCGAAGTCAGCGTTTTCGTGGTCGCACTTGTTGATGACGAATGCAACGGGCTTCTTGGCATTCTCTGCCAAACGGAAACTGTTCTGTGTACCCACCTCGACGCCACCGTTGGCGGTCAGGGCTATCACGGCGGTATCCACCACGTGGAGTGCCGTTACGGCACCGCCGCAGAAGTCGTCCGAGCCAGGGCAGTCGATGATATTCAGTTTCTTACCCGCAAATTCAATGTTGCATACTGTCGAAAACACGGAGTACCCGTACTCCTTCTCCACAGGAAAATAGTCGCATACCGTAGATTGTGCTTCGATACTTCCGCGGCGTTTAATAACACCGCTTTCAAAGAGCATCGATTCCATCAGCGTTGTTTTTCCCGAACCACTGCCACCCATCAGGGCAATGTTCTTAATCTCGTTAGCCTGATAAACTTTAGCCATAAAGCGTGTTGTTTTTAGTATTAAGTATTTGATTTATTCTTTAAGGTTGCGCTTTGCAGAGCAAAACGACGCGCAAAGGTACAAAATGTTTTTCACTAATGCAACACTTCCTTGTAAAAAATACATCTTGTCCTTGTTATTGAGCCCCTCTCTTGAAGGGACAGGGGAGTCCCTCGGGTTAAGAGTATGAAATTAGTATGTGATTAGTATGTGATTAGTATGTGATTAACGAGAGGATAGCAGGAGGATAAGACACCGTCTGGTTATGTTCAATGAGGTTCCCCTACCCTCTCTTCCCGCACATATAGTAATCAAAAATAATGCTCCTCTTGGCTATCACGGGAGGATAGTCGGGTTCTGCGCTATCAAGGTTGTTGTAACGCACCTGCTTGTACTGCTTTTTCGCACGGTGATAGTCCCGGCGTGCCCTGACAACCGCCTTGAAATTGCCAAGATGCCCCGTGAGGAGCATCTGGAACGCCGCCACGTAATCCAAGAAGAAACGCACAAACATCACAGGATAAAAGTGCCTTGCAGGCATATTCTTATAGAGCATCAGCAGATTGTTGCGGAAATTGAGGTAGGTTTTCTTCGGGTTTTCGTACGACAGCGTGCCCGCCCCCAAGTGATACACCACGGACTCCGGCACGCACATCAGTCGGAAGCCCCTCATCTGAAGCCGCCAGCATAGGTCAATCTCCTCCTGGTGCGCAAAGAAGTATCCGTCCAGTCCGTCGAGACCGTCGTACAAATATCTGCGAACCGCCATACAGGCTCCCGTTGTCCAGAAGACCTCCGCAGGCGTGTCATACTGCCCCTTGTCCGCCTCAATATGCGTCAGAAAGCGCCCTCTGCAATAGGGATAGCCCAACGCATCTATCATGCCACCCGCAGCACCTGCATGCTCGAAGCGGATGGCGTCGGTCTTTCCCGCTGCGTATTCCTCTTTCGAGCGCCAACTCAGCACTTTCGGTTGCACGGCTGCCACATCGTCATCTTCGTCCATACAGCGTAGCATAGGCTGCAGCCACCCTTCCGTCACCTCGACATCGGAGTTCAGCAACACCACGTATTTCGACTCCACCTGCGCAATGGCGCGGTTGTACCCCTCGGCGAAGCCGTAGTTCTTGTCCAACAATATAAGGCGCACGGGCTGCGTTTTCAGCCACGCCACCGAACCGTCGGTCGAACCGTTGTCCGCCACCACCACCTCCACATCGTCCGCAGGCGTGTGGGCTATCACCGACGGAAGATACTGACGGAGCATCTTCTCCCCGTTCCAGTTCAATATGATAACACTACATTTCATGGGTTGTTGCCAAGTATTTCTACCCCGCAAAGGTAACATATTTATACGGAATACACAAATCCGACTTGCAAACAACAGAAAAAAGCCGTAACTTTGCAGGCTTTTTTGCGGACGTACCGCACACCATAGTGTATCACTTGATAAACAACCAACAAGATGGAATCGAAATATAATCCTACCGACATCGAAGCACGCCAGTATCAGTATTGGCTTGACAACAAACTTTTTCACAGCGAGCCCGACGGCAGAGAGCCGTTTACGGTAGTTATTCCGCCGCCCAATGTGACAGGCGTTCTCCATATGGGACACGTGCTGAACGAGACCATACAGGATATTCTCGTGCGCCGCGCACGCCTTGAGGGCAAAAACGCCTGCTGGGTACCAGGTACTGACCACGCCTCGATTGCTACCGAAGCCAAGGTCATCAAACGTCTCAAAGAGCAGGGCATCAACAAGTCCGACCTTACCCGCGAGCAGTTCCTCAAACACGCATGGGACTGGACCGACGAGCACGGAGGAATCATCCTCAAGCAACTCCGCAAACTCGGTTGCTCATGCGACTGGGACCGTACAGCGTTCACGATGGACGAGACCCGCTCCAAAGCGGTTATCCATGTTTTCTGCGACCTCTATAAGAAAGGTCTTATCTACCGCGGACTGCGTATGGTCAACTGGGACCCTGAGCGCCAGACCGCCCTTTCCGACGAGGAAGTCATCTATCACGATGAGCATAGCAAGTTTTACTACCTGCGCTACAAAGTGGCAGAACCTGGTGTTGTGAATCCCGAGACGGGTGCCGACTACGCCGTAGTGGCTACCACCCGCCCCGAGACTATCTTCGGCGATATAGCCGTGTGCATCAACCCCAAAGAGGAGAAGAACCAATGGCTGCGCGGCAAGCACGTCATCGTGCCGGGTGTCGGGCGTGTCATCCCTATCATCGAAGACCGTTACGTAGAGATCGGTTTCGGTACGGGCTGCCTGAAAGTAACGCCCGCACACGACGTGAACGACTACGCTCTCGGGCAGAAATACAACCTCCGTACCATCGACATCTTCACCCCCGATGCCCATCTCAATATGGATACCGTGGAGCCTGAGCTCCGTCCCAATGTGGCAAAATACCACGGTATGGACCGTTTCGACTGCCGCAACCGGATTGTCGAGGACTTGCATGCACTCGGCTTGGTGGAGAAAGTGGAGGACTACGACAACAAAGTGGGCTACTCCGAGCGCACCAACGTGCCTATCGAGCCGCGCCTCTCGCTGCAGTGGTTCATCCGTATGCAGCATTTCGCAGACATCGCCCTTCCGCCCGTAATGAACGACGACATCGTCTTCTATCCCGCCAAATACAAGAACACCTACCGCAACTGGCTGGAGAACATCAAGGATTGGTGTATCTCGCGCCAACTCTGGTGGGGACACCGCATACCCGCCTACTACGACGCGGACATCCTCGCACAGACCGGTTTGGAGGACTACCCCGCCGACAAGATTGTCGTTTCGGAGACCAAACCCGAAGGCAACTACGTACAGGACGAAGGTGCCCTCGACACGTGGTTCTCGTCGTGGCTGTGGCCTATCTCGCTCTTCGACGGTATCGAGCACCCCGACAATAAGGAAATCAACTACTACTACCCCACCAACGACCTCGTTACGGGGCCCGACATCATCTTCTTCTGGGTGGCGCGTATGATTATGGCGGGCTACGAGTATATGGGCAAGATGCCGTTCCGCCATGTCTATTTCACGGGTATCGTGCGCGACAAACTCGGGCGCAAGATGTCCAAATCGCTCGGCAACAGCCCCGACCCGCTCGACCTGATAGAGCGTTTCGGTGCCGACGGCGTGCGTATGGGTATGATGCTTGCCGCACCTGCTGGCAACGACATTCTCTTCGACGAGAGCCTGTGCGAACAGGGGCGCAATTTCTGCAACAAGATTTGGAACTGCTTCCGCTTGGTCAAAGGCTGGGAGGTAGCCGACAAAGCGCAGACCGAAAGCGAGCGCGTGGCTGTCGAATGGTTCGAGTCGCAGTTGGCAAAGACCGCCAATGAGGTGGCTGACCTGTTCAGTAAATATCGCTTGAGCGAAGCCCTGATGGCTATCTACAAACTCTATTGCGACGAGTTCTCCTCATGGTATCTCGAAATGATCAAGCCCGCCTACGGACAGCCTATTGACCGCACCACCTACGAGAAAACGCTCTGGTTCTTCGACCAGATGCTCCGTCTGCTCCACCCGTTCATGCCGTTCATCACGGAGGAATTGTGGCAGAACATCGCCGAGCGCAAAGAGGGCGAGAGCATTATGGTGGCTCCGTTGGCTGCTTTTGCCGCTCCCGACGAACACCTGCTGGCTGATGTCGAAAACTTGAAACAAGTGGTTTCCAACGTCCGTAATATCCGCGCAAGCAAGAATATCCCGCTCAAGGAGGTGCTGACGGTCAACACCACGGCAGAGACCGCTCCGGCTATCCGTACGCTGATTGAGAAACTCGGCAGTTGCGAGGTGGCAGTCGGCAACGTGGAGAAATCGGCAGGCGCAGCGTCGTTCATCGTGGGAACCACCGAGTATAGTGTGCCATTAGACAAGTTTATCAACGTAGAGGACGAACTGAAGAAACTTGAAGCCGACCTGCAGCATCAGGAGGGTTTCCTGCGCGGCGTAATGGCTAAACTCGGCAACGAGCGTTTCGTTCAGAACGCCAAACCCGAAGTGGTCGAACTCGAGCGCAAGAAAAAAGCCGATGCCGAAGCCCGTATCGCTTCCCTCCGCGAGTCCACCGCCGCATTGAAGAAGTAACTACCCCGTGTCAAGTTAAAATAGTTAAGCAACTCTCAAGCAACTTTCGCGCAACAATTCAGCAAGGGATACGCAACCCATAAGCAAGGGATAGGCAACCTTTGCGGTGTTGTTGCGCGGTTAAAAAGAATAAACAACACCAAGCATTTGGCATATAAAAACAACAAATAAAATTACAAAAACAATGAAAAAGATTTTCTTTGCAGTAGCCACTGCAGCAGTGGCGCTGTTTGGTCTCTCTGGATGTGGCGAGACTGTCTCAAAAGATGTTTCCGTAAGCGCAATTGCCGATTTTGGCACGAGCGGCAGTATGGAAAACCTCTCGAAAGCCATGACCTTGAAGAGCGATATAGAAGCCATCTTCATGTCTGAAATGAAGGCTGCCGGTGCGGTAGAATTTGCAACAGGAACCACAGCCCTCATCTTCAAAGCCCAAAGCAGCGAGGCATCAGTAAAGAAGACCATCTTGGATGCCGCAGCCAAAGCCGACAAGAATGTCAAGACCAAATATGGCGACGGCACCACAATGATTGTGCCCGATTATATGGATTTTCTGAGTATCACGGTATCCTACAACTGGGAGTCCGCGCCGACAGAAGCAGTCACCTATACGTACAAAGAGAAAAAGATAGAATAAAACGTAAACAACTATGACCAAAAACCTGACTGAACTACGAAAAGAGATTGACGCTGTTGATGAGCAGTTGTTGCTGCTCATCAGTCAGCGGGTGGGCATTGCCCGCGAGATTGGGCAATGGAAGCGCGAGCACGATGAGCCCGTCATCCAAGCCCAGCGTTACCAGGAAGTGCTGAACCACTACTTGGAATTAGGAGCCTCCAAGGGCTTGAGCGAGGACCTTGTCCGCGCCATCTTCGAAGCCCTCCACAAAGAAAGCGTCAGAGTCGAACTCTGACGCTTTTTGTCATCTAATACCCTATAGTTTGTTATTGCACTGATTTTGCACTGCTCTATGCCACCACTAACGCACAACCAATTGGCAGTAATAATATACTCATCTATATCGTACCGCTCCTACGATACATAGCAACGGTGCGTACTCAACAACTTTCCTTTCTTCCTGTTCCGAGTCTCCAATATCTTTACCTACATACACGGAACTCTTGCTACGCAGCAACTTATACTATGCACCACCATACTATCACCGCGAGGTTGAGATGCAGAAAAGAGACCTGTATAAAAACAAAATCAATAAGCCACCATTCGCAACTTATTGATTTCGTCTCTCTAATCTTTTGTGGGCGTTTACGGATTCGAACCGCAGACCCTCTGCTTGTAAGGCAGATGCTCTAAACCAGCTGAGCTAAACGCCCTTTTCGTATCCGGAATACTTATCAGTAGTAGTTCCTTCTCGAAAGCGGGTGCAAAGGTACTGCTTTTTTCTGATACTGCCAAATCTTTGAGCAAAAAAAGTGTATTTTTTCGTTATTTTTTCAGTTTTCGGATGTTCCATGTCCAAAAACGGCTGTTTATCGTCCTGGGAACATACACGCCATATAGCAGCAGGGTGCACAGAACTGCCACGCACATGCCTGCGAAAACATCCAAAGCAAAGTGCTGACTGAGGTAGATGCGTGAGTATGCCCCCACCGCAGCAAGCAGAAAAAAGGACAACGACCAAAGGTATTTGCCACGCCAATTATCAGTCATAGCAATGAGACTGAGCGTGAAAAACAGTGCGAAGAATGTGGTGGTGTGTCCCGAAGGGAACGACAACCAATAGTTCATGCGTACACCATCGGTCAGCGGCAGCGAGACATCAGGCATATTCTCGGCGAACCATGTCAAGGGGCGGGGTGCGCAAACGAGGTGCTTGACGGGTTGCACCACGGCGGTAGTCAGCAGCATATCGCCCGCCAGGAACACCGACCACCCTGCGCGATACAGCAGAAGTAGTGCTATCACTGTGTATGGCAGCCAATTAACCAGATTGGAGTAGGCGGGCAACACTGCATCCAAGAACGGGGTATGTCGGTCGCAGAGGCAGAGGTGGAGTGCGCCTTTGGGAATGCAAAGCAGGGCTAACCCCAACGCAATCAGGAGCAACAATGCGGGTATGAGGAAAGGACTAACGTTGGCGACCCATGAGGTCATAGGTCTTGCCTTGTCGGATGATGTAGAGTTCACCATGGATAATCACTTTTTGGGGTGTATCGCTCTGCTGCAGGGCTTCGGAAGCGTCCGTGTGCGTCTCAACAGGCACCACGGTAGCGATGGTGTTGGAGGTGCGCAATCCCGCGGGTGTCACGCGGTAATAGACAGTCTGTCCTGCGGGTTGGCTATGGCTAACGTGGTGCGAGGTGCCGTTCACGGATAGCGGATAGCCCTCCAATGGCGCCTCTGTGAGTGCATAATCGCCTGAGTACAAGAACGCTTGCTGGAAGGATATGCGGTGATAGTTCTTCGCTTTGCCTATCTCTTTCTGGATAAGGGAAACCCGTTGCGTGCCCTCAGGAATATCGAAAGTGTAGTAGGCATCGTCGAGCACAAGCGGTTGGGTGTAGAGCAACGAGTCGTTGTCACCGCGCACTAGCAAGTCTGCCGTTAGGTCGCTCTTATAGACAGCGCACTTCACCGTCAAGCGCGTGTTGGCAGGGGCTTTGCCGAAGTTAGCAAAGCGTATCTGCCGTTTGGCAGAGGTGGTGGAAGAGCAGATAGCGTATGTGCCATCCATATTCGTGAAACTGGCATTGGAGTTACCATCTTCGTTCAGCCATTGTATCTGCCCGCCGCTATTGCGGACAATGGAAGAATTGAACCCAGGCATACTGACCAATGTGTCATTCTTGCCTGATTCCATACGGGTGAATACCTCTAATAGATACGACTCACGCCCTTGGTCTTTCCAATGGGCGGTGAAGCCCTCGGCAGAGACATCTGTAGCGGTGTATGCCAACGGGTTGACGGTGTCATAAGGCACGGCGTATTGGTCGGAAGTGGTGCGTACGAGCGTGTGCAAATCAACGGATTCTCCTTGCTTGTTGCCCCAGATATATTCCACCAATTCGGGGTATTCGATATATGGATTGCGGTTGTGTTGGATAGATGAAATAGCATCCAAACGGTCAATCTCTTTCTCGCTTACGGGGTCGGTCCGGTGCCAGTCTAATAGAATCTTCGTGAGGTAAGGCGTAAGGGTCAGGTAAGAGGTATTGTTGACATACTTGCTATAGTCTGACACCCATGCAAAGTCCTGATAAGCCGTTACTATATAGAAGTACGCACGCGCGAAATCGCCCTTATACTCGTCCGCCACGGTAAATGCCAACCCGTTCCAAGTCTTGTCGCGCCCCATAAAGAAGCAGCCGTTATTCACCTTTGTTGAATCTGCCAAGATACCCGGGGGGTAGTTGGACTTGTTGTTGTTCGCTGCCCTGTCTGCGGGATTCAGATGATAGAGGTCTTTGTAAGCGTCGTTGTCCGCACCGCCCCACCATGACTTGGGAAAGCAATGCTCAATGTCCAACCCTGCCGCACTGCCACCCGCGATAGGGAAATAGCGTTTGGTAGAGGAGTACATGTCCCACACACTGCCATCCGACTGTTGGTCGCAAGTCAAGAAACCCTGCCACGTACCGTAAGCCTTGAGGTCGCCTACCCGCCATAGTGTGTCGCCCTTGTGATACACCACCTCGCCCGAAGGCAGAACGGAATCTGCCTTGGCAGTGCCGTTGGTGCTGTGGTAGGTGGTAGGACCATACGCATACCGCTCGCCACCACGAATAATGAGGTGCAGTGTGGTCTTCAGCACCGAGTCGCGTTTGCCTTGAATGGCATTGTAGTACCCATCGGGCATATCTTCCGCCCACACGCCCGTTGCTATTGCACAACCAAAGACTATGCAGAACAGCCGTCCAAATCGGTTCATTTGCGTGATGGTAGAGTGATGAGGTTGTACAGCACATACCACAGAACACATGCACAGCCCGCAAACGTAGCCAATTCGGGATGTCCGTATTGGCAAGCACGCACCACGCAGAAAGTGATAATCACCACACAACCAATCAGGAACAGATAGGCACGCCAGTTATCACGCCATGTCAGGTTGTGGAACTTCAAGCCGAAGAACGGTATCTCGCTAATCAGCAGATAGCAACTCAGGAAACTCATACCCACCATCACCCACGGCATCCAAGCCGTATCAACAATGGCGTAGGGCATGCAGGTAAGCGATGCCCAAAAGATAGCGTTGGGGGGCGTTGCCAATCCGATGAAGGACGAGGTCTGACGCTTATCCAAGTTGAACTTCGCCAACCGCAGTGCCGAAAAGGCTGCCATAACCAGCACCAGCAGACACCACCAGCCTATCACGGGACGCAGGTAGCAACAAAGCATCATCGACGGAGCCAACCCGAAGGTGATGTCATCTGCCAATGAATCCAACTCCACACCGATAGGCGAGGGCACCCGCAACAGGCGGGCAGAAGCACCATCGAAAAAGTCAAACACTGCGCCTGCCAGTATCAGCACAAAGGCAATCAAAAAGGCATTTTGCGTAGCCATAAACACTGCCACTGCGCCGCAAAGCAGGTTGCAGCATGTTAGTGTATCGGGAATGATTCGTTTGATATTCATAGTCTTACATGATTGGATAGTCGTAGTCGGAGTTTATTTCTTGCCGTACTCGGCATCCACTTTGTTGTGGGCGAAGAACGTGACAGCCACGGTAGCAAGGCAGCAGCCGATAACCATCCAGAAGAAATTCTGATAGCCGATAGCCTCCTGTATATACCCCGCGAACATGCCAGGTATCATCATACTACCCGCCATAAAAGCGGTACAGATAGCGTAGTGCGCAGTCTTGAATTCGCCTTCCGAGAAGTACATCATATACAGCATATAGGCGGTGAAACCGAAGCCGTAACCGAACTGCTCAATCGCGATAGCAATGGAGATGAGCACGATACTCTCCGGCTGACACATACTCAGATACACGAAACTGAAACAGGGTAGGGTCATGCAGGCTGCCATCCACCACATGGCTTTCTTCAGCCCCACTCGCGATGCGAATATGCCGCCCAGGATACCGCCAATGGTCAGGAACAGAATACCGATAGTACCGTAAGCGATACCCACTGTCTCTGTGTTCAGCCCCAGTCCGCCTTGCTCCACGGAGGCTACGAGGAACGGGTTAATCATCTTTATCAGGAACGCCTCGGGCAGACGGTAAACCAGCATGAATATCATCGCCAGCCATATCCCGGGCTTCTTGAAATAGGTGGCAAACGTACGCCCGAACTCACGCAGTATCTCAAGGCTGCGGTTGGCAGCATTCGTGTCTATGTGCGACTGGTCTGCCGCAGGTTTCGGGATAAAGAACACGTGCCATAGGGTGATGATGCCGAACAGCACCGCCGTAATCAGCAGCGTCATCTGCCATGCAAAGGGGATATTGCCCGTATGGGTCTCTAATAGACCGGCAATAGTCAGCAATACGCCTTGCCCGAATAGTGAAGAGATTCGGTAGAACGTGGAACGGATACCCACAAACAATGACTGGTCCCCTTGCGAGAGTGCCAGCATGTAGAAGCCGTCCGCAGCCACATCATGCGTCGCCGATGCAAAGGCGGTAATCCAGAAGATAACAAGCATCACCGCAAACAGCGAGATAGGTGTCTGTTGGGTAGCAATCATGTCGGCTTCGGGATAGGGAATACTCAGCGTAAGCCCCACAAAAGCGGCAGTCATGAGTATCTGCATGGCGAGTATCCACCAGCGTTTGGTCTTGATAATGTCCACAAACGGACTCCAGAACGGCTTAATCAGCCACGGCAAATACAGCAACGAGGTGTACAATGCCATCTGCCCGTTAGGTACACCCATTCGGGTGAACATCATCACGGATACGTTATTGACTATAAAATACGGTACGCCCTCTGCGAAATACAGTGTCGGTACCCAGAACCATGGATTGATATTAGTGCGTGATTTCATGTCCTAACAGGTTGTAAATATGTCCGTTGTTTATGATTACTAATTGCCCGTCGATAATGACCTTTTGTGCCTTTGTCGTGCTCACCTCTGTTTGCGTATCGGCAATACCCGTCGAAGGAGCAGTGTCATAGTACAGATAGATGCCGTCGAACGGAATACGGTATTCTTGTTTGGTGGCATTCACGTTGAGAGCCAAAGTGATAAACTTTAGTTGTACAGGATAAATAGCCATATTCCCATTCGATTCAAACAACTTATGTATATCCACAATGATACTATTATTCACATCCGAGACCAGTTCTTGGGCAGCAAATATCTTGTTTGTCTTGCTATTATTAGCCTTTAGGGCAATAGACACCTGTTCTATAATGTTTCCTTGCGGTGTGAACCTCAACTCCAACAATTCCGGAGTCGAATAGAGAAGGCTATCTGCAGTAAGTTTGATACTTGGTTGTCGTCCTCCGCTATTAAAATCGATATACAATTCTGACAAACCTTCTTCATTGACACCAAATGCAGTCTTCCAACTTTTGGAGGTTGGTTTTATGGTCCACCTCTTATCCACTCCTACTAAATCTTCCCATTGGTACGGGTCATCGTTGATAACCTCCACACGTACAACCATACTCAGTTTTCTTTCCCCCAATGTACCCGTAATTACCGTTCGTCCATTCTCTAACCCCACCAATTCTCCATCTCCTGTAACTACGCACACATTCTCATCTTCCACTTCCCAATCCAATGCACTTGGCAGTACCCTGAATACTTTCTCGTCTGCCACTCCATTTATCTCAATAATATAACCTTTCTTATTGGAAATCATCACACTATCCAATTGAAGTGATACTTCAGCATCATCTGCCAGCACCACTTGAATCGGCAACTCTGCCTGCCCATATTTCGCCATCAAGACACCACTACCGAGGCACACAAAATAGCCGTCATCGGTGATGTAACCTGTATTCTCATCGCAACTGAGTTGTACGTCAGGCAGGTCTTTGTCTATCAGCATACCATACTGGTTGTACCCCAGGAAAGTGGGACGCAGCATAGCATATTTCGGCAGGTGCATAAACGTGGAAGTGCTGCGCATTTCCGTAATCACGTCATCATCAGGAGCCGTAGAGAAGAGGAATATGGCATTGCTTACCGCACGGGGACTGCCTTCTGTGGTGGGGTTCAGTATCTTCCCGCCCAAGTTGAACTGGGCGCTTCCTCCACCGTCGGCACCACCTGCCTCTGTGGCTCCAAAATGCCTGAATATGGAGCACATCTCGTATGTGAACATACCGGGCTTCTCCATCACCATGAGCCATACCTTGTCGTGTGTGGCATTGGTAGCAAAGCCCGTACGCGGGTAGTTCTGATTGTTATACACTTCGTTCCAGTTGCGCGGAGTCAGCCGTCCCTCTTTCATTACCAGGCAGTTACCTGCCGTAAGTTGCATGATATTCGGCGTCTCGCCCGTCAAAGAGTTGTATATACCTATATTTATATGTACAGAGTCTCCTTCCTTCAGCCCCTGCAAGAATTCCAGTCCTGTGCCGATACCGCGCAGCACGGCATATCCGTCCTCTATCTTGGTGCCGCCCGTGTTGTTCGTACTCACTACCTCAGCCGTGAGTTCCCGATTGACAGCCCATTCGTCCTGCATCTTCACCACTACCTCCAGAAACTCCAGTGTCTTGCCCAACCGTGTCTCAATAGCCGACTTGGTGAGCGTGGTCTTTGTGCCGAGGTCTGAGTTAAACAACGCCAACTCATTGTCACTCGGGTTGTTGCGGTTGCGGTTGGTCTCGCTGATGGGGTAGGTATTCTCGCCTATACGCGCCGAAGCGTTCCACGAATACTGGTCAACGAAAGCACGTTTCCGGTCGTCTACCATCAGATACCCCACCGACTGGCGTACATCGTTATACGCTACGTTCCAGCCCGTGATGCTTGCCCCTATCTTGCCGTTGCGCACCTGTCCCGTAGCCCCTACGCCGAGCAGGTTGTTCTTTCCGCCTTCGTCTGTCGAACCCACAAACCAGAAGTTGCAGTTCACCGAGCCAATCGACCTGTGCCCTGCCGAATCCAACCGCGCATGGGTGGCGGTCATCAGTTCTGTGTTGCCCATAGTGGTGCTGTGGCACTCCTCTATGGCGTTGTACGGGTTCTTGAGGTCCACCTCATAGATATAGCAATGGCGCGTCTTGCTTGCGCCGGTGATATTGAAACGGGTATAGATAATCCCCGGTCCCACCTGGTAACTCTCCAAGGTGTCAATGGCATACTGCACGATAGCAGTACTATCCATATCGGTTTGGATGTTGATTACTCCATGTTGAGCAAATACTGGCGCACTCAGTGCCAACGCACACAGCAGATAAAACTTTTTCATATTGATATTACATTTGGTTCGCAAAGGTACTCTTTTTCGGAGAGATATGCAAATCCTCAGCACATTTTCCGGTTCCTGTCCCCGCAGGGTAACATCTCACTCCGAATCCGACTGCAAAGATACAACAACTCCGTTTCTCATTGAGCGTTTTTGTTACTTTCCGTCACTTTCCGTCGCTATTTGGCGCGATTTGTCACTTTCTGTCACTTTTTGTTACTTTTCTTTTATAATCAACTGATACACAAGGTGCTATAGCCGCACATCACTTTACTCGTCAAGTTCAATGTCATATTTCTCGCACAGGTATTGTACCACTTTGCCCGGCAGCACTTTGCTGTGTGGTGGCACGTGGTGGATTTTCAGATAATTCTCATCCGATTTCAGCCAGCGGCGGAACGTAGCAAGAGACACACCTGCTGCCATGGCAAGTTCGTTTTTGGTTCGTGCTTTCATACCGTCACTGCTATTCTATCACCTGACTATTGTCTATTCTGCGGATAGTCATCTCCAGAGTTATCGTTTTCTGTTCTTCTCCTACGGCATGGATACCCAAGAGTTCCATCGGTTGTACACTCAGGAAGTCGGCAATCACCTCCAGTTCCTGCAAGTTCATAGGTCTTTCTCCGCGTTCAATGCGCGACCATGCTGACTCACTGCACCCTATCACCGTGGACAGGGTGGCTTGTTTGATACCTCGCACAATTCGCATCTCTCTGATGGTGTGGATAGCGCGTTCATTGATGTTCATTCCCATACTAACTTTGTTTTATAATCCGCTGCAAAGGTACTGCTTTTTGGACGGTTTTTATAATCAAAATACGCACAAAAATAATCGCTACACGCAAACGACTTGCGCGTAGCGATTATTATCACTGCCTAATAAATTACTGCCTAATAGCCCTCGTTCTGTACTATACCGGGGTTCTTGGTACAATAGGAATGAGGAATGGGATACAGGTTGCGGTAAAGGTCAAAGGTGCTGATGAACCCACAATTCTTTCCTGCTTTACCTTCCCAATTATAGTCCGCTTGTCCGCCGAACAAGCCAAAACGTATCAAGTCGCTACGGCGGCGCCCTTCGGCATAGAACTCCCGCCCCCACTCGTCAATAAGGTCTTGCAACGTCAGTGCGGTCAGAGGCGCAGCATTGGCGCGTTTGCGTAGCACGTTCACGGCTTGCAGGGCTGTCAGTCCGTCTTGCTCTGCAGCACCGCGTATGAGTGCCTCGGCATACGTGAGATAAGCCTCAGCCTTGCGCATAAGAGGTATATCCATATCGGACCATTGGTCATTGGAGGGCTTGTAGGCATTGCTTGCACCCAAATTGGTGTATTTCACCACTGCCCAGCATCCATAAAAGTCCGTCTGCTGGTTGCACCTGAAGTTATACGTTACATCATTATACTGACTGCAAAGGAGTGCTCTGTCATCGTGCGCCTGCGTGGTGGTAATGCTATCCTTGACAGCAGGCACCTCATCATCCGTGAAGAACAGATTAACGAGATTGGTCTTGGAGCGCATACACGTCCAACTTTCTGAACAACCGGCATAGGGTGTGCTGCCCGCACACGAATAGGCACTGATAAGGAACATAGAGCCTCCCCATGCTCGTGCGGTCTGCGGGTTCTGGTCTGCCGCCAGTATCACCTCTTGTGCCGCGGTGTTGCCGAGTGTGAGGTAAGCGGGGTCGTTGTCGCCCATAAACAGGTGGCGGTAGCTGGCAGCCAAAGCGTAGTTGCTGTCTATCACTTTCTTGGCATACGTGGCTGCCTCATTGAAGAAACTTGCACCCGCATATATCTGTCCGTTCAGATAGACACGCGAGAGGAGCAGCCATGCCGCTACCCTGTCCACGCGGTAGTATGAGGCACGCAATCCCGAAGCGGGAAGCAGGTCGGCGACCTCTTGCAGTTCAGATACCACAAATTGGAACAATTCCGTACGTGTTGCCTGTTTGGGGTAGTCTGTGGGGAATGGGTTCAAACTTTGCCAAAGAAGCCACATCGGTATTCCAGCCATTGTAATCTCCCGCGAATACTAAACCCGCACACACGGGAGCATCCTCTATATGCCACAGGATTGTCACCTTGCCCTCTTGCGGTTCTACTTTTGGTGCATCAGGTGGAGCAGGTGCTACCACAATGCTGTCCACCTCGCTCAGGCGATACGGGTGAGCCACGGAGATAGTATCCAAAATATATGTATAGGTGCCTGCAATAGTATCATAAACCTGAATATGCTTGTGTTCTTTCGTCCAGATAGTCATTTGTGCCACGGACTGCCCTGCTATGAGGAGAGACAGGGCGGCTATGAGTAGAGTCTTTTTCATTGCTTGATGAGTTTGAAGAATTGGTTGTTCACTATCAGCACATATTGCCCCGCAGGCAAGACCTCTACCGGCAGAGTGATATGGTCTGCCGTAGCGGTGGTGGTCATCACCTCATTGCCGGACATCGTGTACAGGCGCAGGATATTGCCTGTAGCAAGCCCTGTGATATGAAAGACATCGCTGGTCGGATTGGGGAAGATATGCAGTGTGGCAGTTGCAGCACAGGTCAGGTCTGTAGGTTGATTGTCGTCCACAACGGGTATGTCCAACGAGTCCAACACAACAGATTTGCCACCCACTTTGATAACGATACCTTCATCACCAATGGGCACCACGGCAATGGTATCGCCATTGACAGACAGCACCTGCAAATTGCCGTCACTGAACAGCATCTTGCCTAACTTGGAGGCGACTTGCCTCATCTCCTGCTGCTGCATACGGTGCACACTGACCCACGGCTCCGCTACTGCAAAGGCAGGCAGCAGCAGTCCGAGAAGAAAAAATAGTTTCTTTTGCATATTCGTAATGTATGAATAATATCGGTCTTTTATCATTTACGCCACAAAGGTACACTAAATTAATTTGCATAATATACAACATCACGATGCCAATTTTGCATAAGTAACGATAATCAAAACATGCACAAAAATAATCGCTACACGCAAACGACTTGCGCGTAGCAATTATTCCACCCGATACACCATATAGAGCAGGTGAGCGTTAATACCCCTCGTTCTGTACTATATCAAAAGTTATGGTTCTTGAGAATATTGAAACGCTTGGAGTACATGAAGAACTTGCGGGCGAGGAAGTTCCATGCAAAGACGATAACGGTCATTATCAGTTTGGAGACAAGGTAGTGGACACCCACTTTCTCGGTGAAGAGCCAAATACCCAGTTCCAAAAATATCAGTCCGATGCCGCCGATGAGGAATACCATGGCTATCTCGCCTGCACGCGACTTGGGTTCGCCACGGAAGACGAGGAATTTGGAGATAGCATAGTTGGTGAGTGTGCCAAGGACGAAACCGATGACGGCGGCTATCAGATAGGGAATGCCGATAATGTACGATGCCAAGAAATAACTGCCGTAGTCCACAGCAAATGCCCCGACTGCCACAAAGCAGTAGCGGAACCATTGGAGCCAGATATTGTCGGTGTCCTGACGGAAAAGTACGTCTATCAGTTTGCTAAATTGCATGATGTAAAATGAGACATAAAAGGTGAAACATCCAAAGTCTATCCTCTCGCTATCCTCTCGCTATCCTCCCGTAGAAGTTCCTGTTTTGAATGGGGCAAACTGATGTACAGGCAGCAGGTGGTGAGTGCTAATTTGAGAGCCTGCAAGGGGAACCAGTTGCGTATGGTGATAGGGCTGGCGAAAGCGGTACTGCCGCAGTAGATGAATCCGATGAGCAGTATCAGCCAGAAAGTGAGGCGTTGTGCGCGCGTCATGGTCCAATGTTTCCAACGAATGAGCATTGCCAACAGGGCACCTGTCATCACAATCCAAAAGAACAAATCGATGGCGGGCAGTACGTGGCGGAGCCCCTTTTCGTAAACTGGCTGAACGGTGCGCGTCATGTCTGCGGGAGCAATACCGTAGTATTCGGGGACTTCGCGGTTGTCGGCAGCCACAGGAGTGTATTTGCCCACCATCTCCAAGTTGCTAGGATAGAACACCAGTGGGATATTGTGCCCCAAGAAATAACGGCAGAACTCCACAGGGTGGTGCAAGATGAGCCATTTGCCATAGTCCGCATACAAGCCGCCACCCAAACGCGCCCACGCTACGGGGTAGGAAGTGCGCGTTTTCTGCATGTGGTAGAACATATACTGCTTGAGCGGGGACTGCGAATCCCACATGAATACCGCAGTTGCCACTTCGCCCGAGTCGGTCTTTTGGCAGATATAGTCGCGGAAATGCGTGCAAGTGATATCGTGGAGCATGCGCACATCCTTGTCGGAAGGCTGCTCGTCGGCATCGGTATCTATAAAAGGAATGACGTGAATGGCATTGTTTGCCAACTGCCAACCGTCGAAGCCCGTGGAGAACTGGCGGTGACGGATGGTGTCGTACATGTGGTTGCAGATGTTCTGATAGAAGACCACGCAGATGAGTGCAGTACCCACAAGACTAATCCATCGGCAAGGTTTGTGCGGCACGAAACAGAGAATCGGCAGCAGTACCACGGCGAAGAACATACCTGAATAGCGCGTAAAGAGGGCTACGGTGAACGCCACGAAATAGAGCAGCAACGCGATATACGAGCCCTCGTGGAAGATAACCATCAGCATGGCTATCATCAGGATAACCATACACCCGAAGAGGGCATCGGACATGATGGCGTTGAGCATATAGAATGCTACCGGACTGGCTACGATTAGCACCGCAATCACCCACCTCAGCCATGCGGGACGGATAGGATAGCAGCGTTTGAGGGCGAGAATAAGGAGCGTAGTACAGAGCGCATAGAGGAGCGTCTGCACAATGAATAGGGCGTGTATGGACGGCGACACGGCATGAACTACACGCAGCCACTCCGAGAAACCGAAAGGACGAAAGATGCTGAACTGGTCGTCGATAGCGGCACGAAGATAGGTGAAACTGTCGGCATACGTGGCAGGGTACGGGTATGCCCAATGCAGAACGATGTACCCCACGAGGCACAAGAGGGCGGGAATTATCCAATCCCATAGTTGTTCGCGTGAGAAACAGAAACGCCAGAACGACTGCTGCCAACGGGTACGAAGGGCGGGGCGAGGAGTGGAGTTATTTGGTTTCATGGTATTCTTTTTCGGTATTTACATTCCATATATTGGTTTTGTCCGTCACGCCGTTGCGGATATTGCGCACGCACTCGATAGCGGTCATCATGGAGTGGTCCATATTGTTGTAGCGGTGCTGTCCGTTGCGCCCGAGGCAGTAGAGGTTCGGGATGGTATCGAGGAACGCTTTGACGGTGTCTAACCGATAGTACGAGCCATAGTAGGCGGGGTAGGCTTTCTTGACCCGCACATGGCAGGCATCAAGCACATCCTCGCGGTTGATAATGTCTATCTTGACCAACTCGTCTATCGCCATATTGATAAAATCCTCTTTGGGCATATTCCAGAAGGCGTCGCCCTCGGTACAGAAATACTCGAGACCGATCCACATCGTATGCTCGTAGTCGCTGACGAGGTACGGCGACCAGTTGTTGAACACCTGCAGGCGCCCGATATGCACATCGCGCTCCTGGATGTAGATCCACGTGTCGGGGACGCGGTGGTCGAAAGTGGGGATATGCGTCCGGTTCTTGATACGCATCTGCTTGACGCAGAGCCCGACGGTGATGAAATCGCGGTAGGGCAGGGTGCAGGCGATGTCCGATACCTCCTGCGGCACCTCGATACCGTGGAGGGCAGGCACCAAGTCTTTGACAGGCATCGTAGAGAGGAAAAAATCACAGGCAAAAGTCTGTTCCTGTCCGTCCGCCGTGCGGGCAACAACGGAGACCGCCTTGCCGTTCTCCACGTTCACGCCCACTACCTCGTGCTGTATGTATATCTCGCCGCCGAGACTGCGAATGTCGTCCGCCACGGTCTCCCACAGTTGTCCGGGACCGTATTTCGGATAAACGAACTGCTCGATAAGGGAGGTCTCCACGTGCTTGCTCTTCAGCCCCAACGCGCGTTGGAACATATCTTTCAGCACAGACATAATACTCAAGCCTTTGACGCGCTGGCTGCCCCAGTCGGCACCCAACTTGGAGGGATGGACGCCCCATACTTTCTCGGTATAGCCCTCGAAGAACATCTCGTAGAGCGGTCGCCCGAAGCGGTTGATATAGAAGTTCTCCAACGAGGTCTCGGGCAACTTATGGACGCACGACCACAGGTAGCCGAAGCCCGCACGCATAGTGTTGGCGAAACCCATGTTGAAGAAAGTCTCTTTCTTCATAGAGATAGGGTAGTCGAAGAACTTGCGCAGGAAGAATATACGGCTGACGCGGTTGCGGAGCAGCATGACGCGGTCGGTTTTCTCCGGGTCGGGACCGCTATTCGCAGTAGTGTTTAGTACTGACTGGGGGGGGGGATTAAACCGCTGTTATTCAGCAAGATAGTGTCTTTTGACGGTGCACCCTGTATAGGCATAATGTTCTGCCACCAGTGCATCACCTCTTCGCTCTTGGAGAAGAAGCGGTGTCCGCCGATGTCCATACGGTTGCCTTTGTACTGCACCGTCTGCGAGATACCACCGATGGCATCGGTGGACTCGAGGATAATCGGGTGAATATCCGTAGTGTGCAGCATTTCATACGCCGCTGTAAGCCCAGCAGGTCCTGCACCTGCAATGACTGCGAGTTTGTGTTTGTTGGTATCCATATCCGTTTTTTATAAGAATGCTAACGATTTGCAAAGTTACAATAAATTATTTAACTACACAATACATATTACGAAAACATTCAACACTACCCTTATTTCTATCGCTTGGAACAAAAAAGACTCATCCGTTATTCACTTGCGAGAGCGCATACAGCGGGTAAATATCCACGTGCCGCACGGCACCTGCGGATTGCTCGTCAGTGTATTCCAACTGCCCGAAGTTCTCCAACGAGGTGCGGATGGCGTAGTCCAAATGCTTCTCACGCATCATCAGCCACAGGCTTTTCATACCGCCTTTACCGCCTGCTTTCACCTCTATCGGCAGCACGTGTCCGTTGCGCACGTCCACATAATCCACCTCCGCCGTACTGCCTTTTTCCTCCCGCACCCAATGATTTCACTATCTATCAGCCTGTTAAAATACATATTAGACAAAATACAAGGTTTTTATTCGTCACTTTTGGACAAAATACGGGGTTTTTATTTGCTTGTTTTGGACAAAAGTCGGACATTTAACGCCGCAGATGTACTGCTTTTTTGTCAAATACGCAAACATCTCGTGACTGCTACTATGGATACCATGTACTTCCCTAATTATAAATACTTGTAAACACACTCATCTAACGAGAGGATAAGCCGAGGATAGCAAGCCGGTACCACGGGTATAGAATCTCTATTCTTAATACAGTATAACAAGTGTCTCTCTCCAAAGGGATAGAAACGGGAACATCAACCCTACGCACAGGAAAGACCGCCTGACGGTATGTCAAGCGGTCTCTCTTGGTATGAAAGCAGATATTATATCTCTACTTGATTACCTGACCTTGGGCGTTGTAGTAGTGCCCGTCGCGGAGGATAACCAATTGACCGTTGATGATGGTCTTTTGGGCTTGGGTGTCCGTAGCGATGGTGTTGATGAGCGTAGTGGTACCCTCTTTCCAGAAATATACATTGTCCACGGAGAACTCGGTCTGAGCAGCGTAGTTGGTGAACTGGTGCTGGAAGATACTACCCAATTGGAGTACGACGTTGCTTGCATCCATTACCTTGGAGAGGTCGATGTCGAAACTGTTCCACTTCTCCTGCTCAACCTCAAGAACGACAATACCAACCTGTGTGGTGAGTCCGTCGCCACCATAGGTGGGTCCCATCTGAATGGTACCACTGACAGAAGGCCATATATCAATGTGCATATGGGTCATACCCGTAGCATCAAAGGCTGCGAACTGCCAACCTACCATACCTGTCATCTTGCCAAAGTAACGCATAAAGTGGTCGCCGTCGATGTCCTTCTCTTCCATAGAAGGATTCTCCCACCAGTCTTCGTTGAAGGAGTTGATTGCGGAATAAGCGTTTGCGTATTTGTCGGAGTAAAGCGAAAGGACGTTCTTCGCATCGTGGATAGGTGCGGGTGCTGCTACGGTAGGTGTAGGATAGTAAACAGGAGTAACCACCTTAACGGTAGCAGAGTTCTCCGATTCGTTGTCTGCAAGGTCGATAGCGGTGATAGTGAAGTTGTAGGTGGTAGCGGGAATGAGATTGGCAATGGTGATGTTGCCGTCCACAGCGGCTATCTTGGCATCGTATGTGTTAGCGGCATCCACTACGTGGTAGGACGCGATACCGATGTTATCGGTAGCGGTAACAGCCACGATGGCTTGTGCATAGTTGTTGGAAACCAATGCTGCAGTACCCATAACCGGTTTCTCATTGTCAGCGGGAGCAGTACCCGGGGTAGCGAATACCTTCATCTCATATATCTTCAAGCCCCACTCTGTGGCAGCCTTGGTGCTCCAGAAACGTACGAAACGCACACTCTGAGCGTTCTGCAAATTGTCGCCATAGAGAAGGTCGGTATGCGCATTGACACCTGCTACGCCTACGTAGTTGCAAGCAAGATTCCAATCCTCATTGTTTGCCGAGAAGTCGAGGTGATATGCCTGCGAGCATGCCCCCTCGAACTTGATAGTAACGAGGTTGATGTTGTAGTAAGCACCGAGGTCAAGAATGAACCATGAATCATAAGTACGCGCCTCTTCGGTGTTCGCAGTACCATTGGTAGCAGAACCCTGCCATACGGTACCTTCGTTACCATCCACAGCAAAGAATGCGCTGCAGCCTGCACCTATCTCGGATTGATCGATAACCTTGTTGTCGTTGTCGATATTGGTGCCGGCGGCTACGTTGTCGCCTTCATGGCAGAATACGCTTACGTCGTTGCTGACAACCGTGCCCGATGTAGCGATGATAGTAGCCACGCCGAACCTAGCAGCCTTGAAGGCACCGTTCTCAATAGTACCTGCGTCAGCGGGGACGATTGTGTAGGATACTTCCGCTTCCATCGACTCACCGTCCTGGTCTTTGGTAGTGGTGGTCAAAGCGAGGCTCTCACCTATCTTGACGATGTCAGCCGCAGCCTTGAGTTCGATAGTGGAAAGGGTTTGCTCTTTCTTGGTGAAGGCACGCAACTCCCAGAACGAATAGTTGTAGCCCGTACCACGTTTGATAAGCGTGAGGCGCAGATACTTAGCCTTTTGGTCGCCAACGGTAATGGTTTGGAGATAAGGAAAACCCTCTAACTTCTGGTCAGTAACTTTAGAAATCTCGGTCCACGTGGTAGAGTCGTTGCTTACCTCCAACGAGAACGAAGCGGCATAGGCACCCTCCCAGAGGATTTGGACTGTGTTGAACTCGCTCTCTTCCGCCATCTTGCAGAGCCACCACTGTGCGTCTTTCTCTGCATCGGTAGCGTCATCAGCGGGGGTCGCAATCCAGCGAGTACCCTCGTTGCCGTCGTTGCCCTCGGAAGCGTTGCCCGTAGAAGCATAGGCTTGCTCGTTGAGGACTACGTTCTCCTTCTTGGCAGCCCCGCCATCAGCATAGTAAACGTGGAAGACAATCGTGTTCTGCCCGCAAACAACAGTAACTTCTGTCTCCTGTGCGGTGAACGCGGAGAGATGCATAATCATACCAGCACCTTGTATATCGCTTGATACAGAGCAGGATGTGATACCATCAGGGAACGTGATGTAGATGCCCGGCTCTGTAGCAAAACCAGGTTTTTGGATATTAACAATTTCATTGATGCCCGCTACTTTCTCTACTTTGTATTTGTCAGCATACTTGCCTCCCCCAGCGCCGTCGCCGAGGAAACTGTACTGACTCCAATCAACGGCAGCAAAAGCCGTTGCGCTTGCGCATAGCAACAGGGTTGCGATGGCAAAGAATCGAATCGATAATTTTTTCATAAGACTTATTTTTTATGGTTAATTAATATGTTAGTTGTTGTCCTTATTATAAGGATATTCGTGCTGAACGATAACGTGGTTCCTGTCGGATAATATCGTTACTTAAGTTGAGAGCCCAAGGCATTGTAGTAGATACCATCACGAAGGATGACCAATTGCCCATTGAGAATCATCTTACGGCTATGCGCAGCAGAGTTCGCCACCACATCAACCGTTGTGGTGGTCTCAGCGCACAACTGCGAAGCCTTTACATCAAACGGGTCTGTCACCCACTGACCGTCACCCAAACCAGGGGTATGCCAAAAGACATTGCATGAGAAATCCAAACCGCCCAGTCCGTCAAAGACAATTTCACCGGTAACGGCAGTACCTGCCTTCTTATCTCCCAACTCTTTGGCAACACCATTAAGTTCTACACGGAACCAATCAATCACCGCGTCACCATTGGTTTTGACACTGACGCTGACCGAGGTATCGCTTTTCTTGGCAATCGTCAGCAAGATACGTCCGGCAGGGTCGCCAAATTCTGCATTTCCGAGATGCCCTGTGGGGAAAGCGCAATAGGTGAGATTCTCGGTAGTGAAAGAGACCTCCTTGTAGTTCTCAGAGAGTAAGCCTGTGGTTTTGAGGGCATAAACACGGAGCGTATATGGGGTGCTGTTTTGCAGCCCAGTGACCGTGATTTGTCCGTCTTGGGGAATGAAAGAACCTAACTTGGCATCCGCGTTCATCACCTGATACATGGCAATGCTGTCCGCCGGCGTAGCGGAAACGGCAATGACAGCACTATTGTGGGTTGCGCTGACGAAGGTTGCACTCTCCATCACGGGAGCCTTGGTGTCCATGGGAGCATCGCCGCAAGTACCCCATTCGATGTCCTTTATCTCGCCGAAATTGACCTCAGCAGGCATCAGAACATACAGAGGCGTGTAAATCTGAGGATCCGACTCTGCTGCAATGGTGCAGACAATCTTGGTGGCTGTGTTGGTGGTGATTGTGGAACGGATATCCACCGCCCCCGGGTTGAAGAACGTACCTCCCAACCCCGCCAAGTTCTCGCCTTCGATAGTCATGCGATAGTTGCCGACAGAGAGTTTCTCGCAAGAGAGGTAAATGACGTTGTCGCCACTTTTGAGTTCTTCGTGGCAGTAGGTTTTGGCTGTAGCCAACACCGTGCAGGATAATGCTGCTATGAGCATTAGCGATTTGAGTAAAGTTTTTTTCATCATCATATTATTAAATTTGTTAGTTTATATTCTTGGTATATCGGTTGCCTATCCTTTGCGCATCCCTTGCTTATGGGTTGCTGTTTGACACGAGGGTGGAACGGGTGTGACAGGGCGAGATTTTTGTACTATCTTAACATATTTGTCGGGGTTATTGCAGGGTGAATTTGACGGGTGTGCCTTCGGAGGAGTCGGGGGCTATCCAAAGAAGGAAATCGCCCTGCTCGGCGGAGCGGGTATAGCCGCCGTCGGCACCGAGGGTGATGCCGTTGGCGAGATGCCAGTAGGCGAGGTCGTCCTCGGTGAGCGCAAACGACACCTCGCGGCTTTCGCCTGCGGGGATAGCAACGCGCTCAAAGCCTTTGAGTTCGCGCACGGGACGCGTGAGCGAACCGACAAGGTCGCGTATATAGAGTTGCGGGACAGCCACGGCATCGGTGTTGCCCGTGTTGCGGATAGCGCAACGGACAGTGAGCGACTGCGATGTGCCTGCGTGCAAGACGGTATCGGAGAGGACGGGCATGCCATACTCAAAGGTGGTGTAGGTGAGTCCGTAGCCGAAGGGAAAGAGCGGCTTATCACCATACTCAAGCCAGTAACTGGACTCGCCGAGGGAGAACTGCGGCGCACCGACGGGTATTTGGTCGATAAGGACAGGGTGGTCAGTGGGACGCCCCGTGTTGCGGTGATTATAGTACATCGGAATCTGCCCTACCGCCTGCGGGAAAGTCATCGGCAGGCGCCCCGACGGAGCAACGACGCCCGTGAGGAGGTTTGCCAATGCGAGACCTTGCATCGTGCCACCGTGGAAAGCATAGAGGACGGCATCGGCGAGAGCGGTTTCCTCGCCGATACAGAGCGGACGACCTGCAATGACAGTGAGGACAAGGGGTTTGCCGGTTGCCTTGAGGGCACGGAGTTGGGCGGCTTGGTCGCCAGGGAGGTCGAGGTGCGCACGGCAACGGGCTTCGCCCGAGAGAATACTCTCCTCGCCACCGAAATAGAGGATGATGTCGGCTTGCTTGGCGAGTTGCACCAAGGAGTTGATATTGCTTTGGCTGACCTCGCGCGACCAGTGTTTGCCCGTCTGCTCGATAAGGCGTATCTTGCCCTCTTTCGCCAATTGGCGGAATGCCATCAGCGGGGTAACGGTCATCGAATCGACCTTGTCGAAGCACCAAGTGCCGTTCTGGTCGTGTTGGGAGTTGGCGAGAGGACCGCAGATGAGGATAGTTGACGGTTGATAGTTGATAGTTGAAAGAAGTTGAGAGTTTGAAGTGGTTGAGTGTTGAGAGTTGAGTGTTGAGGGCAGTTGAGAGTTATAAGTTGAGAGAGGGAGAATGCCGTTGTTTTTGAGCAGGACGGCGGATTCTTCGGCGGCACGCTGGGCGGCTGCAAGGGCTGCGGGAGCGAAATAGACGGCACTATCGACTGCACAATAGGGATTGTCGAACAAGCCGAGACGGAACTTGAGACGGAGGATGTCACGCACGCAGGCGTTGATTTGTTCCTCGGTTACCTTGCCGCTCTCGACGAGTTCTTTGAGATGCCACGGATAGCCGTGTCCCTCCATATCCATCTCCATCTGCGCATTGATACTGAGGAGAGTTGCCTCTTTCAAGTCGGCAGCGTTGCCGTGGGCAATCATATTCGCCGACGAAGCCCAGTCGGAGACAAGCATACCATCGTAGTGCCACTCGTTGCGGAGAATGTCCACGTTGAGGTGGCGGTTCGCCGAAGCGGGTACACCGTTGATGTCGTTGAACGAACACATGATAGTGGCACTACCGGCATCGAGCGCCGCCTTGAAAGGCGGGAGATAGGTCTCGCGCAGTTGCACCTCGGGAATCCACGTGGTGTTGTAGTCGCGACCGCCCTCGGAAGCCGAATAGCCGGCGAAATGCTTGACGCAGGCAGCAAGGCGGATAGGTTGACCGCTTGCGCTGTCGGATTCGTACTGATAACCGCGGACACAGGCGGCACCCATAACGGAGGTAAGGTAAGTATCCTCGCCATAGCCCTCGGCGACACGTCCCCAGCGCGGGTCGCGCGCTACATCGACCATAGGCGAGAACGTCCAGCGCAGACCTGCCTGTATAGCCTCGTCGGCAGTGAGACGCGCAGCCTCCTCCACCAAAGCGGGGTCGAAAGTGGCAGCCTGTCCGAGGGGAATGGGATAGATAGTACGGAAACCATGAATGATGTCACGGGCAAAGACCATAGGGATACCGAGACGGGTCTCCTCTACGGCGATGCGCTGGTAATGGTTAGCCTCGGCACCCACGCTGTTGAGCATAGAGCCTGCACCGTTGCGCACCTGATTCTCAAGGTCGTCGGATATCCAGCCTCCGCAGACCTGCGTCATCTGACCGATCTTCTCATCGAGGGTCATCTGCGAAAGGAGATTGTCTATTTTCTGTTCGGTGGGGTCTTGGGGTTGGCAGGACAATAGCAGGACAGAGAGACTCAGTAGCAATACTAATTTATAGGACTTCATAGTATAGTATATCTATTATTTCTTGATGTTAACGATTACTTGTTTTATTCTGGTGTCGCGGGCAAAGATGTGACGGGATAGGCAATGCGTAATGCACAATGCGCAATGCGTAATAGTGCCGTCAGACATCTCTATGTCGATGCTATCGGTATCGGATAGGCGATATACGAAGGGCGTTTGGCAATAGGTGAAACGCAGTTCGCCATCCTTGAACTCTTCGGGGCGGAGCATTGCCGTTTGGATATGTATCTCGCCATTGATGACATGCAGACCGAGTTCAAAGAAACGGGAGATGATGTCCTCTTTCACCTGACCTGTCATGCCCGGTTGCTGTACACCCGCCATTGTGGGGGTATGTGAGTATGCGTCAAAGGGGAAAGAGCCGTATTCGGCAGGGGTCTTATGGGCACCGATACCCTCTTGCACGGCAGCATAGTGGGCTTTGAGACGGTCGATAACGGCTGCGTCAGCGTTGGTGTCAAGGGCGTTTTGGATATTCTCACCGATAGCGACAAGGAGTTTGCTGACCATGTGCCAGTAGATACACCCCAAGCCCTCGTATTTGTAGAACGTACCCGAGCGACCGGTGAAAGCATGGTGATTGAACATCTGTTCGTAGAGGTCAAGCAGTTGCTGCCTCTCCTCAACGGTGAAAGTCTCCGGCGAAGTGTCCATAGCACGGGCAAGGAAGTCTGCATTATTGAAGCCTGCATTGAAGTGTACCCCACCCTCACAGTCTTGCACAAGGATGTCTGTGGCATGGTCAGCCAACAGGCGTTGTACTACGGGCAAGGTCAGGGAATCCGCAGGGAGGTTGTTCTTCTCCAAGAAAGAGGGACGGCGACGGTTCGGGTAGAGCATATAACTGCGTTGATCGGGGCGGTAGAGTGCCGACTGACGCATAGCGTCCAACAAGTCTGCCGCTTCGGCGGGAGTAAGAACACCTGCCGAGAGGACTGCGACCTGGCCTTCGAGCATTTCGTATAAGGGAGTGATGTGGACAGTTGATAGTTGATAGTTGATAGAAGTGGAGAGTTGAGAGTTGATAGTTGAGTGCAGTGAATAGTTGAAAGATATGAGATTATAGGCATGGTAGAGTCCGTCTTGACGTTTGTTTACTGCGATGGAGGCATCTATGTAGGTCTGTACTTTGGTGAGGAACTGGAGTAGGAGGTCGGTCGATAGTTCTACCTTATCGCTTGAATGACCGGCATAGACGGCATTACGATAGGTTTCGCCAGCACGCCCGACGGTATCGATAAAGATACGGCGGGATTCGTCGGTGAACGTGAGGGGTTGGCCTGCACATTCGGCATCGTGAGCGGCAAAGGCACTCAATATATCACGCAGGAAAACGACAACCTCTTTGGAGAGTGCGTAGGAAGCGTCCACACCTGTATATAGCCGCTCGAGGAAAGATACGAAACGGCGTATATAGCAGAGCGTTACCATGGACGCACCATAGCCTACAAGGGCGTTGTTGGCATCGTTCCACTCGGGGCGGAGTGTGTTCATCCATATACCTGCCTCGGGTATGAAATTGCTCAGTTTGGCAAGCAGGGTGATGAGAATCTTCTCGGTGAATGTTACCAACAAGGGTTGGCTATGCTTATCCTTATCGAGTACCAAGCGTGCGTCCTGTCCGTAGGTGGGCAGAAGGGCGAAGATACGCTTGTGAAGGTCGGTGTCGAAGTATATTGAGTCTTTGGGGTTCGCCACGATTTCGTCGTAGGAACAGAAGCGGTAGGGTACGTTGGCGAAAGCGAACTCCCGTGTGCCGAGCATACCACGCAAAGCCTCGGGGTCGTGTGCGAAACTGAGTTCGAGAAGGCGACAGAGGTAGATAATCTGGTGGTCGCCCCAGTATCCGATGTTCGACCACGGGTTCTCAGGTTCGATAACCTCCCAGTCGATACCCTCGGAAGTTACCTTGTAGGGGTTGTAGCCATCGACGGTGGTGGCGTTGAGGAACTTGGCGATAATGCCATTGACATAGTCGGGGTACGAGATAGACAGGGCTTCCCAGTTTTGGAATATGTCGCGCCAGTTGCCTTGGTAGGAGATGAGACGCTTGCCGTCTTTGTCGTTGACGCGGATGTCAAAGAGATTCCAAGGGCGACTGGGGTCTCCGTGTCTGCGGGAGAATGTGAGTGGCAAGTACTCCATAAAGAGACGGTGCAACTGATGGTCTTGCTGCGCAAGCACCAGTTCTTCGAGACGGCTGTAGGCAATCTTCTCGGGCAGTCCGCCAAGGAAGCCGCGGTATTGCTCTGCGAGGGCGCGGTTGAACGTGGCGATATGCTTGGTAAAGGCGGCACCGTCTATCGTATAGTTGTCACAATAAAAGCCTCCGCGCATGGTGTTGAAGAGCGTGTTGGCGAAATGGCGTGCCATCCCCGCCTCATCGGCTGTGTATTGGATACCATCGTTCTGCCCAACGATAGCGCGAAGGGTGGCTGTGGCTTGGGCGATGGCGGTCTCCACCTGTGCGGCAGCGTCCGATTGCTGCATAAAACGCAGACTGCTACGTACTTGCGCGGCATCCTGCATCACATCACAGATGTTGTACCACGTACGGGATTCGCCTGCGTTGAGGGTTTGCTTGATGTGGGCAAAAGTGGCACCGCGGACACCTTTGGATTCGGGTTCGGCGGCTATAGGTTCGCCCTTGCAGAAAGCATCCAACTGACGGGAGGAGGTGAGGTACTCGGCATTCTGCAACCCGAGAGTGTAGATGCTATTGCAACGGAGCGACTCGCTCGGTTCCGCCCTGTCGACAAGGATGGCTTCCATACGGAACAAGACCATGCCGGTGCCTGCTACCTGTTCCGTCTTCTTGTAGGCATCGACAAGGGTGGAGAATACGTTCTGCGTCTTCTGCTCCACGCCCGAGGGCATGACGTTCTGCAGACCGTCCAAGAGTTCCACCTCTATGGGGCGGTCGGTGTCGTTGTGGAGCATCGCGCGGCGTACCCAACCGAAACGGTCGGCTGCCGCCCACTCATAGGAGAAAGTAAGTCCGAGGTCGAGGTTCTGTTCGATAAAGAGGAGTTTGTTGCCCGTCACGGATTTGGCGATGGTGCGGCGGATATTATACAGACCGAGGTAGCGGTCGGAGAAGGGTTCCCATACTATAGTTGAAAGTTGAGAGTTGAGAGTTGAAAGAAGTGGCGAGTTGGGAGTAGAGAGTAGTCTGATGAGGGTCTTTGGACCGGTGTGCTCGTAGTTCTCGGTGACTTTGTCGTCGGTGTAGTAGGGGAAGAGTACTTGTTCGGGGTTGCGGCGACCGCAGGTGAGACCGCCCGTGGAAGATATGTACATCCAAAGGTCGGTATCGCTGGCAAGACTGATAAAGAACGGCTGCATTTGGTCGTAGTTCTCTATCAGATAGTACTTCTCTCCATTGATAGTCAGGTAACGTCCTGAAATGTTCTTATTTTCTGTTGCGTTCATTGCTGATATGGTTTGCTTATTGATGTTACTACTTGACGACGCGAGCCACGTTGTCCCCCAACATCGTCTCGGTATCCACTCGGTAATCACATACTAATAACATACTAATCACATACTAATCTCATACTAATCTCATACACTTAACCCGATGAAGTTACGACTCTGATGCGTGACGCTGCGAGAGTTCCTCTTTCATTTGCGCCATGGTGTTTGTATCGAGATTGTAGAATGCCATAACGAGGGCGCAGGAAGCATAGAGCACGCCCGGTATCACGCTGACCAGCAGGCGGATACCCAGCATGGCGGAATCGGACTGCACATCGGCATTCGCCACGAAGTGCGTGGCACTCAACAGCCATCCTGCGGCGGCGGCACCGATAGCCCAACCGAGTTTCTGCGCCAAGACAGACGCGGAGAAAGTGAGTCCCGTCGTGCGGCGGTTGAAACGCCACTCGCCGTAGTCCGCCACGTCTGCCAACATCGTCCAGAGCAAAGGTACGGCGGGGGCATACGCCATCTTCGCCAAGATATTGAAAGTATAGACGAGGGGCAGGTTGTCGCCTGCGACGTAAATGAGTGCGAAGAAGAGTCCTGACACCACCGAGGAGCCGATGTACACCGCCTTGTTGCCAAAGCGTTTCGCCAAGGGTTTGGACAGCGGGAGCGCCACGATGAGTGCGACCGTGCCGAGGATATTGAAGAGTTGGACGTTCTCGGCGTTGTGGATATAGTATTTGAAGTAGTAGGCTATCGCCGCGTTCTGCATGGCGAACATGATGAAGGACACGATGCCCACGAGGGTGAGCACTATCCATGCGCGGTTCATAAAGAGGTACTTGAAGTCGCACAAGACATTGCTGTCCTGCTTCTTGGGCGTGCTGACACGCTCGCGGGTGGTGGCGAAGGTAATCAGGAAGAAGGCGATGCTGAGGATTCCAAACAGCGCCACCGTATATTGGTAGCCCTGCGCCTGATTGACGATGCCGTCGTTGCCCCATGCACCGAGCCATTTGACGAGATAGAGCGCGGCACCCGTGACGATGAACTGCCCGATATAGGCGGCGATGAAGCGGTAGGTGTTCAGCCCCGCACGCTCGTTGGAGTCGTTGGTCATGACCGCCCCAAGGGACGAATAGGGGAGGTTGACGAAGGCATAGGCGGTGCGCAGCAGGAGGCACGTGATGAGGGCATAGACGAACTTGCCCGTGTCGCCGAAATCAGGCGTGGAGAACGCCATGACGGCAAGGATAGCATAGGGCACGGAGCCGAACAGCAGGTAGGGGCGGAACTTGCCCCAGCGCGATTCGGTGCGGTCGGAGATAATGCCCACGACGGGGTCCATGACCGCATCCCAGATACTGCCGACGAACATGATGACGCCTGCCATGGCGGGCGAGAGCCCGTAGATGTCGGTGTAGAATATCAATAACCAGAAACCGACCAAGTCCCAGACAAAGTGGGAGGCGGTGTCGCCAAGGCTGTAGCCGAACTTCTCTTTTACGCTGAGTTTCATAGAATTGGGGTTGTAAATTTGTAAGTGTGTAAATTTGTAAGGGGTATTGTCGAATCTACACAGTTGTCATTATTTATTGTGCTTGTAAACACGTATGTAGTCCACATACATCTTGACGGGGGTGCCATCGGCAGGGAGGGCGGTTATTTGCCGGAAGTTGGGGTCGTCCGCCGTTACGAGTTCGGGGTACTTGGGGTTGGTGGGCAGCCCCGGGAAGAAGCCGCCGACCGCGAGGTTCAGCACGAGGTAGAAGGGCTTGTTGAAGTAGTGCCCGGGCTCGTTGATGTCCTTGTTGCGGAGCGAGAGGGCGAAGTAGGGCGCCCCATCGGGGTATTGGTCGAGGTCGAGGTACATGGCGAGGCTGTCCGCCGTCCATATCACCGTGAAGAGGTGGAAGTCGCCCTGCACGGGGTACGGCGCTTCGTACATGCCTGCTTTGTTGGGATAGCGGCCGTTGTTGAACGCTTCGCCCCAGTGGGCTGCGCCGTTGAAGTAGCGGTCTTGTACACATTTCTTGATGCCGTTCTTGTGCCCCATCTCAACGATGTCGATTTCTCCGCAACGCGGCCATACACAGCGCCCCTCGCGTGCGAGTTGCTCTGCTTTTGCGTCCACGTCGTCATTGTTGCCGAGGTCGGTGGCAAGGTCGTTGCCCAGCATCCAGAAAGCAGGCCATATACCGTTGGCGGTGTGCGGGAAGGCGATGCGCGCCTCGATTTTGCCGTATTGGATGGTGACCTTGTCCTGCGTGTTCATGCGCACCGAGGTGGCAGGGCGGTTGCGGTAGTCCTCGCGCTTGGCGTTGAGCACCAGGCAGCGGTCGCCCGTGACAGGGTGGTTCTCGATAGTGGCATTGCGGGGGGTGTAGTACTGCATCTCGGCGTTGCCGCCACCGCGGGCGTTGTCCTCGAGGTTCCAGTACGCCGTGTTGATGGTGTCGCCGTCGAAATTGTCCTCCCAGACGAGGGTGTAAGACGGTGTACGGGTGCACGATGACAGCCCAATCATCGCATACGCTGCCAGTAGCAAAGCCAGATATATTCTGTTCGTTTTCATCTATGATTCCATGTCCGTTGCTTGGACATTCCTTTGAGCCGACAGGGAAACCCAATCCCCTGCTGGCAGAGTGTGATTACTTTTGCGCTTTCTTGTAAATGAAGCAAGCATCAAATTGCAGTTGTGTACCCATTACACCGCCACTCAAGATAGACAGCACATTGATACCGGTGGTGTTGTTTGTACTATAAATCAAACCCTGTTTGGTGAAATAACTCATCGGGATTTCAATCTCGCCCCACTCACCATTGCGGGTGAAGTCTGCATAAGCAGGATATGTGGCACCATTGTCATTGAAAGCCGCAGCACCGATACATACCCTACCTACAGTATTATTGGCACCATTCAAGGCAAGAAGATGCGAGGCATTGTCGGTGGACTTCATTGCAATATGGAAATAGTAGTCATCCGGAGCGTCCATAATAGCAGCCAACTTATTAAGGTCTGCCATAGCCTCCTGTTGCTCAGCCTCTTTGCCTGCAGGGGTAGGGTTAGCACCTCCCCAACCGCAAGAATAACCGAGACCAGACCAACCTACATTTGTAACCGTCATTGATACCCAGCCTTCGCCGGTAACACCATAGAAGTTCTTACCCTGAGTAGCACCTGCCACGTAAGTACCATCCCATACATACAAGTTCTTGCTACCCGTTTGGTCTGCCGTATTCTGTCCAAAATATGCGATAGTATTACCCAGAACTTGGTACATCTCTTGTTCACCTAACTGAATAATGTAATAATCTGTACCTTGCAACGAAGCATGATCTACCAACGGGTCAAGCACAGTGATTGCACAAGTTGCTGTTTTCTCACCCGTTCTTACGGTTATAACAGCCGTACCTGCATTGAGCGCGGACACCACACCTTCGTCATTCACCGTTGCAACCTGCTCGTTGGAAGACTCCCATACAAATACCCTGCTTCCGACAGGAATAGCCGTTACCTCCAAAGCCAATGTCGAACCTGTGTACATCGTTGCCGAAGTGGGTTCCATAGACAAAATTTCAGGAGTTACTACACCAAAGGTAATACTATCCACCTCATTAAAGAAGTATTGAGTGTATTGCCCATTCTTCCATACATTCATTTGTGCCGACATACCCAGCACCATCATAGCCATTGCGGCAAGGGATAAAATTCGTTTCATGTTGATATGATTTATATGTTAATGATTCTGTGTTATTGTTTGATAAAGCGCACCACTTGTGTGCCTATTTGCAGCAGGTAGGTACCCGCAGGCAGTGCCGATACATTGATTTGCGCGCCTTGAGCCGTGGTCAAAACCTGCCCCGACAGACTGAACACCCGCAGCGAGGTCTGCGCGTCGGCACCGCTGATGCACAGCACATCTTGCGTAGGATTCGGATAGACCACCAACACATCGTCTGCCACGTTCTCCACAGTACTCTGCCTGTCGCGGAAGACAATCTTGCGTATCGCCGATGTCTCTTCCGCAGCCAACACCTGACCGCTCTTGTCGAGCAGCACCAGTTTCTCGCCCTCGAACACCCATTTGCCAATCAGTGCGATGTCATTGGTGCGCTCCTGTCCCGTACGCGGTACGAGAACCAGTTGTGTCGCCATCACCTGCATTCCGCAGAGGATAGCCAATAAAAGAGTCCACTTTTTCATGTTATTATATTTTAGAACATTAATTGCCACGAATTAGTCATTAATTTCTTCTGTCATTTTCTCCATAAAAGACCATTAAAGAACCATTAAAATATTGGGTCTAATTCTCCGTTAATAGCCGTTAATTACTCGTTAATCCGTTCACCCAAGAGGTTATACTCGAAGCCGTTGCAGATGATGCGTATCTGCCCGTTGCGGAGGACTTTTGTGGCACGTTGCGTATGCTGTATTACGCTCGGTGCATCGGTGCCTGTGGTTGCCTCTATCGGTTCGGAGGCAACGGCAGATTGGAACGTCTCGCCCGCATCACCGCGCTGATAGATACGCAGATAGTCCACGTACATCTTGCGCGCACCGCCCGCCAGAGCGGTGATGCCATTGATGTCCCAGATGCCGGGGAAGTTGCCGCCGATGGCAAGGTTGAAGATAATAAAGTTGGGCTTGCTCCACACGAGTTGGCGGTTGTAGTCGTCGTTGTCGTTGGGCTCCAACCTGGCACTGAAATACGGTTTGGCATCGGGGTAGATGTCCTTGTCCACGAACATCTCCACGCTTGTCGGCGTCCACTCGCACGAGATGGTATGGAAGCCGTCCTCCACCGAGTAGCCGTAGGTGACAGCCTGCGCATCGCTCCACACGGCATCCCAACGGGAGCCGAGGTGCATCGCACCGTTGAAGTAACGGTCTTGGGTATGGTTTCGGATTCCGTCCTGATGCCCCAGTTCGATGATATCCAACTCTCCGCAGCGCGGCCAACCGACCTCGTCGTAGTTGTTGCCCATCATCCAGAACGCCGGCCACAAGCCGTCGGCAGTCTGCGGGAACATAATGCGCGCTTCCACCTTGCCGTAGGTGAAGGTTACTTTGTTCTTGGTATTCACGCGCCCCGATGTGCAGTGCTTGTCCTGATACTCCTCCTTGGTGGCAGTCAGTATCAGACAGTGCTTGCCCGTGGTGGGTTCTACGCCGAGGCTGACGCCCTTCTCGCAATAGTACTGCAACTCGTTGTTGCCACCGCCGTCGCCGTTCACCTCGATATTCCATGCATCGGTGTTGAGAGCCGAACCGGTGAAGTCCATATTCCACACCAACTCGTAATCGGCTGCCGTGTTCGCTTGGGCAAGCCACGCAAACGCAATCCCGAAGCCTATCAATGCTATCTTCTTCATATCTGCTTATCGCTATTTACACATAAACCAGTGCAGCAAGGTATTGCCCGACCGGTTTGTTATTCTCACCGTATGTTTACCCGCAGCCACAGGCACCTTCACCGACAGGGTATGCCACTCGCCGTCCTGCGTACGCGGCAACTCTATCGTGTATTCCTGCCCGTCTATCAGCACCTGCAGCGTGGTCTTCATATACGCCTGATAGCACACCGTGAACTGCCCGCACGCCTTCGCTGCCGACACATGATACTCCGCATACTGTCCCGACACCATCTGCATATACAGCGACCCATAAGCATCCCCGCGCGGATAGAAATGCGGCGAAGCCACAGGCTCTGCGTCTGCCAAGGTGCTTATGTCGGCGCACGTGCTCATCAGCACAGGATACGTAGCCTCCACATATTCCTCCGACAAGGCGGACAATCCCGTATATACCAGCCCTTGCTCGGACAGCCGTATCGGCTCCTCGTCCGTCACCAACTGGTTGTATGGCAGCCTGTCAAGCGTCCCGTTGCCCCTCACAAGGAACCACGCATACCGCTCTACACGCGGGTCTTTCTCCATCATCAGCACAGCCTCCGATATATAGTTTATCTGCGCCGTTGCCGACGATACCGACTGCTCCCACGCACAGAACTCCGTCATCCATATCGGCTTGCCGTACTTGTCAAAGCGGTCAATAAACGACTTCATCGCCCCCGCGCTTGCCATATAGCAGTGCAGCGAAATCGCGCACACATCGTCCAGCGACACATTCGGCTGCGCGAAGAACTCGTCCAACCACTTCACAGGGTCCGAATACCCTGCCAGCGTGCCGTAGTTCATTGCGGGCGACACAATCTTCAATCCCAAGTCCCGAGCAAAAGCCACCAGTTCTTCCCAGCCTTCCGCCGCCTCTTGGGGTGTCATGTTCGACTGGTCGGTCAGGTTGGGTTCGTTGTATGCCAACAGGTACTTGCACTCGGGGTGCGCCTTCACGTACCCGCTTATCGCCTCTTTGTTGTACGCCTTGTTCCACGCCATCGGGCAGAACTCCATACCGGTCTCGTCAAACGCCGTCAAAGCCGTACCCGACAGCGCAGGTCCCCAGTTGTAGCCCCATGCCACGGCGGGTGCCAGCAGATGTATATCCTCCTGCAGGAACGGCGAACCTACCCCCACTCCGCGTTTCATACTCTTGCCCAACCGCACCTGCGACCGCGACAGACTCATATTCGGCGACACCGAATCCACCGCCTCTCCGTCCTTCACTATCACCACGCACTCTGCCGATGCCGTGCCTATCCGTGCCAACACTTTTGTCTGCCCCTCGCTGCGCCCCGTCACGATACCATGCAGCACCGTAGCCACCACCTCGTCTTCCGACAGCCATTCCACCTCTGCCTCCAACGCTTCGGGGCGCACCTGCACCGTCAGCATGCACGGTTCACCCACCTGCAACTGCACCACCTGCGGAGCCACACTCAGTTCCTCCACCATTGTCTCCTGCGTACATGCGCAGAATAACAACCCCGCCAGCACGCTTATGCCTGTCCGCAACCGCCGTATCATGCCTTAGTTCTGAAACTGCTTCTCATACACCCGCACCCAATCCACTTTCATCAGTATCGGCGATGCGAACATATCATTGTCGATGCTGCCGCCCATGTTGCCACCCAAAGCAAGGTTCAGGATAATGAAAAACTTGTTATCATAATCCTTTTGGTTAAAGAACGGCCACTGCTCTATATCGCGTGTTTCCGTGGGCTCCATGATGGTTGTCGGCTCCCTTTCGTCCACATAAAACCGCAGCACATCACGTCCGTACTGGTAATACTCCAGCCACTCCAAACCGAACACGTGCCACGAGCCTTCCACCTCCACGCCGGTCAACTGACTATGCCAGTTATTCCCTAACATACCGTTCTTTGCCTGTGTATGAACGGCAAACGACACCATCGTCGGGTTCGACCCCACATGCTCCATGATGTCTATCTCGCCGCACGAAGGCCAACCGCTTTTCGTACCGAGCATCCAGAACGCAGACCACGTACCGCGCCCCGAAGGCAGCCATATACGTGCCTCGGCTTTGCAATACGCAAACTGATGTTTACCCTTGGTGTTGATACGCCCCGACGTGTATTCCTTGCCCTGATAGTTCTCTTTCTTCGCCTCTATCACGAGGACTCCGTCCTCCACACGCAGGTTCTCGGGGCGGGCAGTATAATACTGCTGTTCGCCGTTACCGCCACCACCGCCATTCACTTCTATATTCCATTGCGTGGTATCTAATGCCGTTCCCTCAAACTCGTCCGACCACACCAGTACATACTCCCCGCGGTAACTGCCGCCCGGCTGCACCACCGTCACCACGCACTGCGCCTCCCCCTCGTCGCAGGTAGCCGTTATCGTCGTACGTCCGTCATTCACACCCGTTACCAACCCGTTTTGGTCCACACTCGCCACTGCGGGGTTTGCCGATGTCCATACCAACGCACTCTTGGCGTCTGCCACACTCAGTTGCAATGTCTTCTTCACCTCTATCTGCTGACTGCTCACGTTCATCGGCAGTTGCGGCTTGCTCACTACGTACACCATACACTCCGCCGACACACTGCCTACAGTTGCACTCACTACTGCCGCACCTTTGCTCCGTGCCGTCACAATGCCGTTCCACACCGTAGCCACCGTGGTGTCCGTTGATGCCCACACTGCCGCCTCATTCGTCCCCTGTATCGTCGGGTCTATCACCGCTGTCTGCCCCACATTCAATGTCAGGGTAGCAGGCTCCAATGCAATGGTCACCTCATTCGTCTGGCACGACACCAACAATGCCACCGCTGCCAATATACATGAATATACTCTTTTCATATCTGTCTGTTTGTAGTCCAAGTAGGGGACAACCAAGCCCCTACAAGGAAATCCTGTGCGGATTTATTTTGCTTTCTTATAAATGAAGCAAGCGTCAAATTGCAACTGCGTACCCGACACGCCGCCGCTCAAGATAGACAGCACATTGATTCCGGTGGTGTTGTTTGTACTGTAAATCAAACCCTGTTTGGTGAAATAACTCATCGGGATTTCAATCTCGCCCCAATCACCATTACGGGTGAAGTCGGCATAAGCAGGGTACGAAGCACCATTGTCATTGAAAGCCGCAGCACCGATACATACTCCACCCTTTGTATTATTAGCACCATTCAAGTAAAGCATATGCGATGCATTGTCGGTGGACTTCATTGCTATGTGGAAATAGTAGTCATCGGGAGCGTCCATAATAGCAGCCAACTTGTTGAGGTCTGCCATAGCCTCCTGTTGCTCAGTCTCTTTGCCTGCAGGGGTAGGGTTAGCACCTCCCCAGCCGCAAGAATAACCGAGACCCGACCAGCCGACACTTGTAACCGTCAGCGATACCCAGCCTTCACCGGTAACACCGTAGAAGTTCTTACCTTGAGTAGCACCAGCCACGTAAGTTTTCTCCCATACATACAAGTTCTTGCTACCGGTTTGGTCTGCCGTATTCTGTGCAAAACTTGCAACCATCTTGCCGCCAATCTGGGCTACCTCTTTCTCACCCAATTGGATAATAAAGTAGTCGCTGCCTTCCAGAGACACGTGATTTATCTTCTCATCACCACCCGTCGGGTCTGTAACCGTTACTGCGCACTCTGCCACTACATCACCAACTGCCGCTTTTATAATGGCGTCACCCTTTGCAACAGCCGTAACTACACCGTCTTTCACGGTAGCCGCAGCCTCGTTACTCGAACTCCATACCAAATCCTTTGCCTTGTCTTCAGGTGTCACGGTAGCCTTCAGTGTATCCGTTGCGCCTTTCACCAACTTCAGCGACAGCGTGTTAAGCGTTACCACTGTCTGTCCTTCCTCGAATACAGTTACAGAGCACATACCCACTTTTCCGCCTGCCTTAGCGGTGATATAGGTCTCACCCTTGGCTACTGCCGTAACCAAACCTTTGGCATCCACCGTAGCAATATCCGGCTTGGAAGATTCCCATGTTACCGTACCGGCACCTTCGGGAGTAACCGTTGCGGACAACTGAGCAGTCTCGCCCACTTTCACCGTAGCCGTAGCAGGAGTTACCGTTACTTTCTCCACTGTCAGTTCTTTGTTTCCTTGACCGCAGCCCACCAATGCCAGTGCAGCAGCTGCCAATGCGAATAATTTGTTTGTCTTCATAACTTAGTTCATTAAAAGTTAATTGTTAATTTTTATCTATTTCTTTATCGTTTTTTCCTCGCGTCAAACAGCAAGGGATAAGCAGAGGATAAGCAAGGGATACGCTACCCTTATGCACCTCCTATTTTTTACATTCCTTAACCACAATCTCCCTTTCTCAACCACCTACCCCACTCTGCATTCCCCCTCTTTGAGGGGGTTAGGGGGAGTCTATTAATATCCATAATTCTGTTCCAGCATCGGGTCCAAGGTTATCTCGTCATACGGAACAGGGAATATCTCATGTTTCCCCTCCTCAAACGTAGCCAGATGCCCGCGTACCTCCTCGCTTTCCGTAGCGTTGTAGGCGTCTATATGGGCTTTGGTGCCGCCCCAGCGGACGAGGTCGAACCAACGGTGTCCTTCCATAGCCAACTCCATACGGCGCTCGTGGCGCAACGCCTGTTCGGTGGTAGGCATTATCGAGTCAGCCCCGTTCAGACTTATCTTGTAGGTTCCCACTTCGCCCAAGCCGGCGCGCGCACGCACCTTGTTGATGTATGTCTTTGCCGTACCCTCGTCGCCTGTACCCAAGCAAGCCTCCGCGTACATCAGCAGCACATCGGCGTAGCGTATCTGCTTATTATTGATTGGTCCGCGGCTCGCATGCAGTGTCCACTGACCGTAACCTCCGCCTACTTCCTTGTCCTCATCATACATAGCATACTTGCGGTTCAGCAGCGGACTGCCCAAATACACCTCGTCGGCTTTGTTGTCCATCTGTGCCTCCGATGGATACAGTATCGTCACATCACGACGGATATCACCCTTTTCGTACTCGTTGTACAGGTTCCATGTCGGGTGATTGAAACCCCAGCCACCGCCTATCTTGCTTGAGCGCGAGCGCGTCAGTATAGGAGTGAAAGAGCCTGCCGTGTAACCGTTACCCTGACCGTAGTCGCCCCACGGCACCTCGGCATACTGTATCTCAAACACCGATTCGATATTGTTCTCGCCTGACAGCATAAAGTTGTCCTTATAGTTGCGTGCCAAGTCATAATCACCTGTACGGATAATAGAGTCCCCCCATGCCTTTGCCTCGGCATAGCAATCGGCAGCGTCTTTGCTTATCTGCTTGTTCCAATAGGGGGATGCCATATACAGATACGTCTTCAGCAGCATAGCCTGCGCCGCACCTTTGGTGGCTCTGCCCAACTGCGTCGCATCACCTTTCGTTGCGGTACGGGTAGTGTCTTCCACAAACGTATTCACCGGCCACAGATACGTATTCGCCTGCTTCAAATCACCGGTAATCAGGTCAAACACCTCCTCCACCGAGGCACGCGGACGCAACCAGTCATCCTCCGAATCTATCACGTCAGTCGTTATAGGCACACCGGCATATACACGCAACAGGCGGAAATAATAGTATGCACGCAGATAGTAAGCCTCACCCAGCAGGCGGTTCTTCAGCGAAGCGGTAAATGCTGTATCCGTCTTCATACCGGGGATATACTTCAATGCCATATTGCAACGCCCTATACCCTGGTATTGCGCACGGTAGAACTCCCGAAGCAGACTGTTCGACGAGATGGTCTTCCAGTTTTCCATATCATATACGTCTGCCATATCATTGGTATTCTGACCGCCTTTCAGAGCATCGTCCGACACTACGTCACCGATAAACCACTCCGGGTAGTACGTGCTGTTGTACTCCCACATCAGCGGTACATAGCACCCCGTTACGTTCTGGATGGCAGCCTCTTTCGATGTATAGAAATCGCTCAACAATGTCACACCCGGCTCGGGAGCAGTCAGCCAGTCTTTGCACCCTGTCAGCAACGCACCGCAAGCCAATGCCAATGTCATTATCTGTATCTTCTTCATAATCCTATACCTTTCAATCTATTAGTAATCAGTCTTTATTCTTTACTCCTTATTCCTTTCTCATGCACTAAAAGTTCGCATTCAAACCGAAAGTAAATGTACGGCTCTGCGGATAGTTTCCATAGTCCACACCGCTACCGACTTCAGGATCATACCCCGAGTACTTGGTAATGGTAAAGAGATTGCTTGCCGTAACATAAAAACGCAGACGCGAACAAAGGAATTTTTCAGTTACGTTCTTCGGCAACGTGTAGCCGATTTGTACGTTCTTCAAGCGGAAATAACTGCCGTCTTCAATAAATCGGCTGGAGTTCTCTTTGTTCATCGGACTACCAAGCGGATTGGGGATAGTGGCGTCCTGACGGTTCTCCATCTCCGTCCAGTCGATTCCCTTTGTCAGCATCGACTTGCGCACCAGGTCCGAGTAGCCTATCCACACCTCGTCTGCCATATAACTTGCCAGCGTGCAGTCATCCCCCGCACCCTCTGTGCGCAGACGCAGCGCGTTGTATATCTTGTTGCCCCATACGCCTTGGAAGAACAACTGAACGTCCACGCCGTAGAACTCTGCCCCCAAGTTGAGACCGTAGGTCAGTTTCGGGAACGGATTGCCGATGCATACTTGGTCGTTGGCGTCTATCTTGCCGTCGTTGTTCACATCCTTGTACTTCGCATCGCCTGCGTGTACGCCTATCGTCTCTTTCGTATAGGAATATAGGTGGCTCAGTGCTTCCTCGTCCGACTGGTATATCCCCTCATACTCATAACCCCAGAACGAATTGAGTGCCATACCCACATCGGTCTTGGTACGGTCTCCCCACAGAGGCGAACCGCCGTTCAGCGCAGTCAGTTCATTGTGGATATAACTGATATTACCGCCCACGTTGTAATGCACCTTGCCGGCTTGGTTTTCGTGGTTCAAGGAAATCTCCACACCTTGGTTGCGGATATTACCCACATTCTTGACCAATGAGTACATGTTGCCTATATGTGCAGGAGCGTTCACGTACAGGAGTGCGTCCTTTGTATCACGGAGGAAGTAATCCACCGTACCGCTCAACTTGCCGTTCCAGAAAGCGAAATCCACACCTGCGTCCCACTGTTCGTTGGTCTCCCACTTGCCGTCCGTATTCACTAACGTCAGCACCGCAGCACCGTTCTGTACCGTCTGCGATACGCCAAGCGGATAACTGACAAACACGTCCGCGGATGAGAACATTGTCTGTACAAACGACCCCGAAGGAATACCGTCGTTACCTACCTGACCGAAGCCGGCACGCAGTTTCAGGTTGTCCAGCCACTCCACGTCTTTCAGCCAGCGTTCCTCGCTCATACGCCATGCCAACGCTACCGACGGGAAATAGCCCCACGGGTTCTTGCTGAAGCGCGACGAAGCGTCAGCGCGGAAATTGGCTGTAATCATGTAGCGGTCGCCGTACGAGTAGAACACACGTCCCAAGAACGATATGCGGCGGATACGCGATACACCGTCCGAGGAATACGTCCTGTCTTCCGTGGCATTGCTCAGGTACCAGTTGCTCTCTATCGGGTTCAGTATTTGGGCACCCGAACCGCCGATACTGTATGAGTTATACTCCTGCCATGTCTGACCTGCCATTATCGAGAAGTTGTGCTTGCCTATCTTCTTGGCGTAGGTAGCGGTAGTCTCCTCTTGCAGCGAGCAGTAGCGCGCCATCGAAGACGAGATATAGTTCTTGTCCGAGAAGTTGTACGAGGTGTACGTATTCGGATAGGTGAAGTTGCGCGTACGGTTCAGTGTGTAGTCCACAGAGAAACTCGGACGTATCGTCAGCCCGTCCACAGGCTTAATCTCAAGGTATATATCCCCCACCGCACGCTCGTTCTTGGACGAGGGCTCGGTATTATATACCATCAGGAAAGGATTGGTTACATTCTTGAAGTTGCTCGACGCAGCATAGTGTCCCGATATGTCATCTCCGTCCACGTTGGTACTGCCCTCTGGGTAATACGTAGGGTCCCACGGAGCCATGGCCAGTGCAGCCGAGATTACGGACGCACCTGCCGATGAACTGTTGTTCATGGCGTTGCGCCCCGACGATGCCATGAAACTGAGGTGCTCACCCACCGTCAGCCATTTGCGGATAGTGTAGTCGGAGTTAAGGCGCAGCGTAAAACGCTGATAGTTACTGCCTATGATTGTACCTTCCTGAGCGAAGTAGTTGGCAGAGAGTGCATAATGCCCTTTGTCGTTACCACCGTCCACACTCAGATTGTAGTTGTGCATAAAGGCATTCTTCTTGAATACCTCGTCCTGCCAGTCGGTTTCCTGGCTCGCATAGTCAAAGTTGGTAGGATAATAGGTGGACTCACCCAGGTTATAGGCTTTCATCCACTCTGCAAAACCGTCGTTCCTGTAGTCAGCCAACTGCGACGCACCGTTCTTCATAGCATCGATACGCAACTTCGTAAGTGCCATATCTTTGCTACCAAGGAGGTCTAATTTCTTCCAACGGTTTTGGAAGCCCCAATAGGCATCAAATGTAATGTTTGGTTTTACCCCCCCCTGCGAACCGGACTTAGTTGTAACAAGTATTACACCGTTCGCACCACGGCTACCGTATATCGCAGTCGCAGAAGCGTCTTTCAGTATCTCCATAGATTGTATATCGTTGGGCGCGAGAAACGATATGTCGCTCGTTATCACACCGTCGACAACGTACAGGGGGTCGTTGCCGCCGATAGCGGAACCGATACCGCGTATGCGGATAGTGGCTGCCTCACCGGGTTGACCGGAGTTGGTGGTCACCGTCACACCCGCTGCCCTACCCTGCAGGGCTTGGTCGAGACCCGATACAGGTGCCTTGGTCAGTTCTTCGGCTTTCACAGAGGTTACCGCGCCCGTGAGGTCGGATTTCTTCATCGCACCGTAGCCGATAGCCACCACTTCGTCCAGCATCACGTTATCCGATGCCAGCGTTACCTTGACAGGAGCGGATGTATTGGTTACCTTCACCTCTTGCGTCTTGTAACCAAGGTATGAGAATACAAGCACGTCGCCTGCCTTTGCCTCAATAGAGAAATTGCCGTCGAAATCGGTAATGGTTCCGTTGGTCGTACCCTTGAGCACCACATTCGCTCCTATTACGGGGTCGGGCTCACCCTCAGCCATTACCACACCCGTCACGGTGGACTGAGCCACAGCCGTGCCGCAGACCAGCACCGTCAGGGTTGCTAATACCAGTAAATATCGCTTCATTTGTACCATGTTTGTTTTTGTCTGTACCATGTTCGTCCGTATGTTTTGCGTTACCATACCGTGGGTTTCCCGTAGAAAACGCTGCAAAATTACAACACCACACGCGTACCTACAAATTTCGCGTATATGTTCTACAGCATATTTTTCTTATATCTTATTCACAAAACACCACTACACATATTTTGCAATACGCTTGTTATCAGCATATTATTATTTCGCACTGCTTTCACATAGCCATATCGTCATGATACCCTCGTTGTGAAATTGCGTAGTATTCAGAAAGAGGTCACCCGAACATATCGAATGACCTCTCCAAAGGGTAATTTACTGCAAAGTATATTAAGGAATCAGGCAACTAAATGCACAATCATCAATATCAGACAGAACAGCGTACAGATATTACGGGCAAGCAACCAGCGTATAAGAAACCAGTCAATTCCTGCCTTTACATAGTCGTCCCATTTGCCCATAGGGCCCATCCACCAGCGGGGGCTGTCGGCACAGGGCAGCCCATAGACAAAGTGATGTGTGGAGTATATCAGGTACACCGACATCGGCAGCGTCAGCAGCGTCAGCAGATACCACGGGCTCCACCAGCCCAACGCTATCCCGACACCCAGCATCACAAACGGCATCAGCGCGAATACCGCCACGAAGGCTATCATCAGCGCGGGCTTACGCAACAGGCGGGCGAAAGTCATCTTACCCAATTCGGCATCGGCACTCACCTCCATCACTGAGTGTACATATACTATATTAATGACCAAGCACCCCACACCGATGCCCATACACAGCATTTGCCATGAGAACAGTTGTCCCGTCATGGCGGCTTGCACACCCAACATGTTGATGGGACCGAACATCAAGCCGATGACCAGTTCGCCCAACCCATGGAAGCCCAATTCGAGGGGCTTGCCCGAGTAGTTGATACCCACCAGCAGCCCCAACACGGCGTATAGCACGATGCCGAGCGCGGCTTGCCAACCGTGTAGCAGTCCCTGTGCGAGGAAAGCCGTCAAGCCCATCAATGCGGCAAAGCCGAGAAAGCAAACCACTGCCCAGCCCAAGGCGTGCACGGTGGTTGCCCCGCTCTGAATGTAACTGCACTTTTCCATACGCGCGCGGATACTCTTGCTGCTGATGTCCGAACGCAGTCGGGAGTCGTGACGGTAGTCGAAGTAGTCGTCTGCGAGGTTCATACCGAGGTGCGCCGCACACACGCCCAGCAGTACGGGCAACGCCAACCACCACACAAAGCCCTCCTGCCCGATACACAGTACTATCGCCGTGAGACACGGCAGCGCCGACTGCGGCAGGGATATATCACGGCTGTTCTTCAGCCAGAAACGTAATGTATTCATACTTGGTTACTTATTCGTAATTATTATGCAATCACTATCCTGTTTATGGTGCAAAAGTAGTGTTTTTGTAGCACCCGCACAAGAATAGACAGTAAAAATGGATGTTTATTTACGATTTACGGATGTGTTGTACGAATGTATAATGCACCTTCCCGCAAATCGTACATAGAGATTTATTTGCACACCTGCAAATAAATCCCTACCTTTGCACCGTCTTTTTCGGAAAAAGCGGACAAAACGACCGCAATACTATCGAAAAAAACGGACAAATTAATATATAAATCATCGGAAAAAGCGGACATAATACACATATCTATATGATAAACAGAAAATTAGACAGTATCATATCCAACCACTACCAAACTTCCCGCAAGGCACTTCTGCTAACGGGGGCACGTCAAGTGGGCAAGAGTTACGCCATACGCAAGTACGGCAAGTCGCATTTTGCACATTACGTGGAGATAAATTTCCTGCGTCAGCCCGAGTTTATCACCGTATTGCAAGGCGTACAGAACTTGCAAGACTTGCTCCTGCGCCTGTCTGCTTTTGTGCAGGAACCTTTGGAGAAAGGCAAGACCCTTATTTTCTTTGACGAGATACAGGCCTGTCCCGATATAATGACATGGGTTAAGTTCTTGGTGGAAGACGGCAGTTACCGCTACGCCCTCAGTGGCAGCCTGCTGGGTATTCAACTGCGCGACATTCGCAGCATACCTGTCGGGTATATGTCCGAACAAGAGGTTTTCCCGCTTGACTACGAAGAGTTTATCCGCGCCATCGGTGTCAGCGACGAGGTTATTCAGTCCGTGCAACACGCATGGGAGACACGCACACCGGTTGACACGTATGCGCACACCAAACTCCTGCAACTGTTCAATCTGTACCTCATTGTGGGCGGAATGCCCGAGGTAGTGCAGGCGTATATCGATACCAACAATCTGCAAACGGTTTGGCAGACACAGCACAGCATCATCACTCTCTACAAGCAGGCTATTGCCCAATATGACCCTGCCAACAAACTATATATCCGTGACATCTTCGACCTCATACCCTCCGAGTTGAACGCCCAAAACAAGCGTTTTATTCTCAAGAACCTCAACGAGCATATCAAGTTCTCACGCCACGAGAACGACTTTGTGTGGATGCGCGAAGCGGGAGTGGCTCTGCCCGCTTTCAATGTAGAGAAACCTTGCGCCCCCTTGCAACTCAACAAGCAATACAACCTCTTCAAACTCTTTCAGAACGATGTGGGGCTGTTGGCTTGCCAATATGCCAATGGCATTCAACTCAAGATTTTGAATGGGGAGACCAATATCAATTTTGGTGCCGTCTATGAGAATGTCGTGGCACAAGAGTTGCATACGCATGGCTATGCCCTCTACTATTTCAATAGCAAAAAACTGGGTGAACTGGATTTCATTCTGGAGCAAGATGGCATCATTACTCCTATTGAAGTCAAATCGGGTAAGGACTATCGTAGTCATCGGGCACTTACCCGTTGCCTCTCCTACCCTGATTTCCGGTTGCAGCAGGCAATAGTGCTATGCAACGACAACTTGCAAGTGGAGGACAACATCGTCTATGCCCCCGTTTATATGTCGATGTTCCTGCAGCGCACCTCCGCTCCTGCATCTATGACATACCATATTGATTTACAAGGACTAAACTAATAGTCTTTGCAGATATTATTCTCCCTATTTGAAGGTAAAGTGTGTTTTGAGAGTTTTGGTTTCTATTATTTTGGTTATTAAATCGTACATCGTAAATTCGCAAATCGCAAATGAATTAATGTTTATTTTATTGCCCCAATAGCCACTCCGTTGCTTGTACACAATGTATCGTCTTGCCACCACGTTGTATCTCTTGCGGCTCACCCATCATCACGACAAGCGTCAGGTTGTCGCACCCTGTCTGTTGGGATGCTTTCACCAGCGCATCCACTTCGCGATTGAACAGTTTGGCGGTAGGCTCCACAAAGTCATACGTTACCTGTACCAGTTCCCGTACATGGAAATTTTCTACCACCACAAAATCCACCTCATAGTCCCGTCCGCGCAGATAGTATAGTTGCTCGTACTCCCGATTCAGGCGGCGCATCAGTTCCACAGCCACCACATTCTCCAGACGCAAACCATAGTTCTCTGTCTGCAAGGCATTCTCGTGTTGCGACAGAAACGCATTATCCACCGCATACGCCTTATGAAAACTGTTGCGCTCTGTGCTTTTGAGCGAGAAGCGCGACAGCAGACACACCACGTAAGCATTTTGCAAATAGGCGAAATAGTTCATCGTCGTATGCACCGACCGGATACCCAGTTCCTTGGAAATATCCGTATATGACTTCTCCTGCCCGAACCAGTCCAATGCCTGCGCCGCCAAACGGGAGATGGTCTGCTGATAGCGTACCCGATAGCGACGGCAAATATCCTTGATGATAATTGCCTGCTTGAGCGACATCAGGTAGTCACGTTTGTTCATATCGGGCGACAGGGTCAATTCGGGAAAGCCGCCCTCCATCATGTATTGCATCAATGCGCGGTTGCGCAAACCGTATGCTTGCGTCGTGCAATGTACAGTATCCACATTTTGCGCCACACAGTATTCGGCGAAAGAGAACGGAAACAACTCTATCAAGTGGTACCTGCCCGTAAGATGCGTGGCTAAATCACCACTCAGCAGATTGGCATTACTTCCCGTCAGGATTAGGTGCATGCCCTGCCGCAACAGGCGGTTAACAAACAGCGGCCATTCTCGGACGTTCTGTATCTCGTCCAGGAACAGGTGGGTAAAATTGCCGTACACGGTATACAGCATTTGGTAGATGTCGTCCAAGTCGTCGCCTGTCGCTTTTGCCAACTGTTCATCATCAAAATTCACATAAGCGAATGTCACACCGCTCATTATCAGCACTTTCTTGCACAGGGTGGACTTGCCGCTACGCCGTACTCCGATTACCACTTGTGCCAACGAACTATCCAACTGCACATCCCGCTCCTCCTTGCGCGAACAAAGAGATGCCGCCTGCACAGCCTCAATCTCCTGCTTTTGATTGGATAATATACGCTCCAAATTCTTCATAATTCGTCCTCTTTTTGTTTCTCGCCGCAAAATTACTCATTTTCAACGATATACACAAGTAAACTGCACAAAATTACATATTTTCGCTACTCTAAACTGCACAAAATGACATGTTTTGCACACCACAAACTGCACAAAATGACATGTTTTGCACACCACAAACTGCACAAAATTGCATAGTATTCTGCCGTATAAGTACTTTATTTGGGTACTTTATTTTGGAGAGCAGTTGTGGATTGTTGTTGATTGTCGTTGACCGAACATGCAGCATAGCCCAATGATTATAAATTTGCAAATAAATCGTACATCATAAATTCGTAAATCGTAAATAGAATTATTTGCACGTATGCAAATAATTCCTTACTTTTGCAACCGCAAACCTGCATTTTTGGGATAGTGTCCCCATATTTGTGTAGGTTTGCACATATTGATAGCGTTTATTGACGCTTTGTGTTTGACAACCTGAAAGCTTCGCAACCTTTAATTGGATAAGTCAAAATCAGAGTGAGCAATAGATGCCTATTTGGTATGACGTTTTCATACTACAGGTGCAATACATCCGTATTGTGCCCATTTGTGGTTTGTAACCCTGTAGTAATGTGTCATATCCGCGTAGGTTTCCTGTTGTTTATTTGACTTATCCGGCAATGCGAAGGCCTCAGGTTGTGAATAATCAACTCGAGGTCTGCGCTTTCTTTATGTCCGTAAGTGAACTATAACGACAAATAAAATAACTAACTTAAAAACAATACGCATTATGAAAAGATTATTATCTTTTGGGGTGGCACTCTTTCTTGCCACTATCGTCCATGCCAATTACTTCCATGCGGACGACTTGTATTATCACATCTTAAGTGATACCACGGTGGAAGTAACGTATCAAGCGGGGAGTTCTCCAAACAACTATTGGGGATTAACTTCTGCTACTATCCCCGCATCAGTTGTTGATGGAGGTACCACGTATAGTGTAACACGCATTGGGGAGTATGCTTTTGCAAAATGTACCACTCTTACTTCTATTACTATTCCCAATAGTGTAACGGATATTGGATACAGTGCTTTTTATGAATGTTCAGGACTAACTTCTGTCTCTATTCCAAATAGTGTAACAAAAATGGGAGATTTTGTCTTTTATGCTTGTTCAGATATGGCTACAATCTCTCTTTCTGACAATATGACAGAAATAGGCAATCATGCTTTCTATGGATGTTCAAATCTAACTACTATCAGTATTCCCGATGGCGTAACAAGTATTGGAAATAGCGCTTTCCAATACTGTACATCTCTTTCCGATATTACTTTTCCCAATAACATAACAAATATCGGAGGAAAGGCTCTTGACGAAACCACATGGTATATGGACCTCCACGATGGATTAATATACATCAGTAGTGTATTGTACAAATACAAAGGTACTATGCCACAGCATACAAGCATTGTCATCAAGGAGGGGACAACTTGTATTGCAGGGTACGCCTTTGAAGGCTGCGAGAATCTGACATCTATTACTATACCTGAAAGCGTGAAAAGTATCGGAGATAATGCCTTTTATTATTGTATAGGATTGACGTCTATCCAGATTCCTAATAGTGGAATAAGGATTGGCGATTACGCTTTTCGAAGTTGTATAGGATTGACCTCTATTACTATACCAGAAAATCTGACTGCTATTGGCAAGAATGCTTGCGACGGCTGTACAAATCTTTCTTCTGTTGTATGGAATGCAAAGAAATGTGAATTAGAGAAAGATTCTGATGATGATTCTGCTGTCTATCCTCCATTTTCCACTATTGCAAGCAATATCACTTCATTTTCTTTTGGAGATAAGGTAGAGTATATTCCAGATGCTCTTTGTTCAGGTATGAGTAATCTCACCACCATTACCATCCCAGAAAATGTGACAACTCTCGGTGGTATTGTCTTTTATGGTTGCAGAGGTCTTACCTCTATTGTGTGGAATGCCAAAAATTGTCAATATATCTCTTATTATGCCAACTCACCATTTGATTCTTCCAAAAACAAAACCACTTCTTTCATATTTGGCAAAGAAGTGGAAAGTATTCCTTACTATCTGTGTTATGGTATGAGCAAACTAACCAATGTCACTATTCCAGATGGAGTCACCAGCATTGGAAGTAATGCCTTCACCGATTGTAGTGGTATTACCTCTATTGCTATTCCCGAAAGTGTAACGAGTATTGGGGAGAGTGCTTTCTCAGGCTGCACAGGACTTACATCTGTGCAATGGAATGCTAAACAATGTAACAATTTTAGTTCATCTCCATTTGCTTCTGCGAAAGACAATATTGTCTCTTTTACCTTTGGCGATAACGTGGAAAACATTCCTGACAGGTTGTGTGATAATATGAGCAAATTAACCAACATCACCATACCAAACGGCGTAACACGTATTGGCAGCGGTGCTTTCGCAGGTTGTAGCGGCATTATATCTATCACCATACCCGAGAACGTAACGAGTATTGGAAGTACTGCTTTTGTTGGGTGCGTAAGTCTGACCTCTATTGTATGGAATGCCAAGAGGTGCAATGCTGAATATGATGGCACTTACACCCCGTTCTATTCCTATTATGGAAGTGGTGACAATCCTATTACCTCATTCACCTTTGGCGATAATGTGGAGAGCATTCCTGCCAACCTCTGCCGCGGACTGAGTAACCTGACCAGTGTTACTATTCCCGAGAATGTAACAAGCATAGGGAGAAACGCTTTCTATAACTGTCGGAGGATTACCTCCGTGGTGTGGAATGCCAAGAGTTGCGGTGGCTGGGAAGGTCGTGACTATGCTCCTTTCCGTGATGCACGCAGTACTATCACCTCTTTCACTTTTGGCGACAAGGTAGATAGTATTCCCGACTATCTGTGCTATGAGATGAGTAAACTGTCCTCTATTACCATTCCCGAGAGTGTAACGGGTATCGGTGCCGGAGCGTTTGCAGTCTGCTACAACCTCACGTCGTGCACACTCTTGTCGGAAACGCCTACTACCATAGGTAATGGGACGTTTGGTTATGATAGTTCCATGCCAATCACTGTGCCGTGCGGGGCAACACAGGCATATCGGGATGCGTGGGATTACTATTATGTCTTCAACGAGCCTGCACCACAATACACTCTGAATGTATATCCACAAAATTACGAGATGGGAGATATCTATTTCTGGCGTTCTTACTCATGCAACAATGATACGGCTGTTGTGTACGCCTCGTCTTATACAGGATTCCAATTTGCACGTTGGGACGATGGCAATACCGACAACCCTCGTACTATCGTGGTAACCAGTGATACTACCTTCGTTGCATATTACACGGCAGAGCAATACACTATCGACGTGGAAGTGAATGATACAGAGCGTGGCAGCGTTACGGGAAGCGTAACAGCCGACTATCTGGCGTACACCACCATCTCTGCCGAGGCAAACTACGGTTACCGGTTTACACGATGGAACGATGACAATACCGACAATCCGCGCCTTGTACAAGTTACGGGTAATGCCGTCTATACTGCATTCTTCGAGAAGAATATCTATTCCGTTACTGCTCTGTCCGCTGATGCGGAGCAAGGTTCTGCTACTGCAAATACCGCACAAGCAGCGTACAAAGACACCATAACCCTGACCGCTTCCTCCAATGTGGGCTACCGGTTTGCTCAATGGAGTGACGGCAATACCGACAATCCGCGTGCTATTGTCCTAACTATCGACACAACGTTTACGGCGGAGTTTGCGCTTGCACATTCAGGGCAATGTGGCGATGACCTCTATTGGAAGTATGACAATCATACGCTGACCATATCGGGAACGGGCAGGATGTACGATTACACTGAAGAAAATATCCCGTGGTTGCTGCTCCGTGACACCACTACGGCTGTCACCTTGGAACGCGGTATCACCCATATCGGGAACTATGCATTCTGTGGCTTGGCTAAATTGAACAAGATAGAACTGCCCAACACGCTGGCTTCGATAGGCACAAATGTCTTTGCAGGCTGCCGCAAGTTGTATGACATCTATTCGTATGCTATTGAACCGCCTGTGGCAGACAACACTTCATTCACCAACTACAATGTCTATCTGTATGTCCCGTGCGACAATCTGCGCGATTATCAGATGGACGTAGTATTCGGCTCTTTCAAATACATTCAGTGTATTGAAGCGGAGAATACCGCAACAGATGGTCTGGTTTCTGTCACGCCGGCACACAACGAGGCGGTCTTTGAGTGGCCAGCAGATGGCTCTGCTGCCACCTATACGCTACAGATAAGCAAAAATGACGAGGCATTCTGCACCTTGGTCTTCAATGCCAACGGACAACTGACCAACATTGCCTTCTCCGCTCCCGCCCGCAATGGCGAGCAGCGCAACCGCCCTGCGGCTCTGCTCACACAAGACGGCTACCGCTTCACGGTTACGGGACTAAATAGTGGTACCCGTTATGCCTACGACCTCACGGTCAAGGACGAGGAAGAGAATGTCTTGCAGTCCTATACAGGCACCTTCACCACCAAGGGCGAAAACATTGCCACCGACCTCGACAACATCGAAGACTCCAACCCCAATGGTGATGCCCTCAATGATGCTGTAGGTACAGGCACTCCCCACAAAGTCTTCCGTGACGGGCAAGTCTATATCCTGCGCGGCGATAAGATTTACACCACAACCGGTGTGGAAGTGAAGTAAGACTTTTATATAAGCAAGAGGGGCTACCAGTTTTGCAGGTAGTCCCTCTTCTGTTTGTCAATCTGTTATCAGGAATTGCGCGGATTCTCTCTATTGAGTCTATTGCACATTGTCTGTACATGGTCTAAGCCATATAGCAATGCGCGGCTGTCTACCCCCATCCACAAGAAAAGAGTTTGAATCTTCTGATATTCATTCAGAATGTATGTGGTATCTACATGCTGGGAGTTGTGCGTAAAGCAAATAGGTTCGTGGTGGGCAATGCGATTACGCAACGTATTCACTTTGTCCAACTCATTGAATATGTACGTATTGTTGTATTGCA
>SAMEA104315439__coassemble_92_pt1 | contig 60304 bp, 37 predicted proteins | sample SAMEA104315439__metabat2_low_PE_016 | metagenome-assembled genome bin SAMEA104315439 (sample SAMEA104315439) | gut metagenome | biome: Monkey gut; feature: monkey-associated habitat; material: faeces | place: China | collected 2013 | reverse complement strand
CATTTTTCTTTTGAGCCACTGGGCGGACTCGAACCGCCGACCCACGCATTACGAATGCGTTGCTCTACCAACTGAGCCACAGTGGCAATAACACCATTGTCGAAAAGCAGGCGCAAAAGTACTGCTTTTTTTTGACCCGTGCAAGTATTTTTGGTAAATTGCCTGTTTTTTTATAACTTTGCAGGCATGTAAACCACACAGATATGACAACCTTTGAGAATATGATACGATTTATCCACACAGCCCTGTTTGTTATGATTGCAGGCGTTGGCGTGTGTTCGGCACAGTACCAAACACGCACAATGCACTCCGATATCCGCACCTTGCGTGTGCAATATGTACTGTCGGAAGCACTGCAACGTCCTTACTTGGTATTGAATAGTGATGAGAGCAGTATTGATGGTTCAGACCCTGCGAATACGCTTGAGGTTTCGTTTGATGAGATGAGCCACGATGTGCACCAATACTCCTATACCGTCCGCCACCTGAATCGCGATTGGACGCCCTCCTCCTTGAGCAGTTTCGAGTACCTACAGGGGTTCACCGCCGCTGACATCACTGATTATGCGTCCTCCTCCACTACCCAGCAGGCATACACGCACTATGCTTTCACCTTTCCTAACGATGATATGCAGGTTCTCGTTAGTGGCAACTATGTACTTATCATCTATGAGGATGGCGATACAGACCAAGTAGTGGCCACGGTCTGTTTCTCGGTTGTTGAACCTGTTGCGGGTATATCAGCACAGATACGCTCGAATACTGACATCGAGTTTGACGGTCGGTACCAGCAACTTGACATAGACATCAACACCGCTGCTTTGGATGTGAAGGACGCCTCGCACGTGTCCGTGGTAGTGCGTCAGAATGGTAGGCTGGACAATCAGGTGATGCTCGGCACCCCCACATACGTGGAGCCTACGCGCTTGCGCTATACAAACAAAAAGGAACTCATATTCGAGGGAGGAAATGAGTTCCGCCACTTTGATGCCTATTCCACCTATTATGCCGGTTATCACATAGACAGAATACGTTATGCGCAAGGGGAGTACCATGTCCTGTTGGACGCTGACAATGTACGTGGCACATTGGCCAAGGACGCAGGGCGTGAGGGGACAGGATACCTAACGGAGTATGACACCAATGGTCAGTGGCGCGTAAATGCAGAAAAGACTGATGATGCGGATGTGGATGCAGAGTATATGTGGGTGCATTTCTGCCTGCCTGTGCGCCAACCCGTTATGGATGGACATATATTCGTGGGCGGAGGGCTGTTTTATGACCAATTCGGAGCAGATAACCTAATGCAGTATGACGCTGATTCTCAATGCTATTACCTGTACGCATACCTGAAGCAAGGGGCTTATGACTACCTCTATTATGTACTCTCACCACAATTATCGCCCAAGGGGCAAGGGAGCGGTTCGCAGCAGTCCTCGGCATCTTTGCTACCCATAGAAGGGTCTCATTGGCAGACTCAGAATGAGTACACCGTATATGTGTACTACCGTCCGTTTGGTTGTCGCTATGACAGACTGGTAGGTATCAGGCAAATCCGATAAAAGAGACTATAGTCTTGCACTCAGAGTAGGTCTTTCAGGCTGTCGATGGGCTGAAGGGCTTGGGAGTACTCGGCGGGGAGTTCGTTGGCGGCTTTGTATGTGGCTACGCCCATGGGCTTGGTGGTATCACGAAGGGCGTATTCGACCGTCTTTTCGCTTTTGCCACGGCAGAGGATAACTCCGATACTCGGATTCTCATTGGGTAAGCGGACCATATCGTCCAAAGCGGACAGGTAGAAATTGAGTTTGCCGACGTACTCGGGTTTGAAGTCGCCGTATTTGAGTTCGATAGCCACCAACGATTGCAAGCGGCGGTGATAGAACAGCAAATCGATAAAGTACTCTTTCTCATCCACCACAAGGCGGTATTGGTTGCCCATAAAAGAGAACTCTCCGCCCAATGCCATAATAAACTTGCGGATATTGTGCACGATAGCGTCCTCTACCCGTTTCTCGTCGTAGACATCGGGGTCGTCTATGGTAATGAAATCCAACAGGTATTCGTTGCGGAACGCCTGCAAAGCACGGCGTTGCTGCTCCTCCTGCGTAATAGTGCGGGCGAAATTGTTGGGCATGGACGCCTGCTTGTGGTACAAGTCCTCGCGGAGATTGTACTGCAGTTTCTCTACCGACCAGAACTCTTTGGCAGCCCGCTCTATGTAGTAGAGACGCTCTGCAACATCCTTAGCCTTAATGGCTATCTCATAATGCAGAGTGAATGGGACAGATAAAAAGCACTTTAGTTGGTCTTCTGTCAATTCGTCCGTTATTAACGGACGAATTATAAGTTGCTCATTATCAGAAACTAATGGAAGATTTTCCAATTCGTCCGTTGACAACGGACGAATTTCGGTCATTGGTAATGGTCGAATTTCGTTCGACATTAACGAACAATTTTCAAACACTTCGCACCACGCTTCATAAAAGGAGCGCATTTTCTTCATACTTGTCTCTGAAAAGCCCCGCAGCCCGGGTAATTCTTGTTGCAATTGCTTGGCTATAATTGCCAAAGCACCTGTGCCCCATTGGTTGCGGCTGTGCTCGGAGATGTATTTGCCTACGTAATAGTCCAGAGATAGTGCCTCGCGGTTGACACTGCGGGCTGCACGATAACGGCTCTGAAGAATGGCATCCTTAATGGCACGGACCGCCTCGGTATAATTGGGAAATGCGGATTGCTGGCTCATGGTATGTCGGTTTTAATCGTTGTTTGTTGAGATAATATGTTGAGGTTGCTTGCACTAATCGGGTATAGCGGGGAAAGCAGTACGGAGGTCGGAACGGATTTGGTCGGTAAGGGCGGTTAATGAGGAGAAACGACGCTCGGGACGGATAAAACGTTGGAAACGAATGGTTAATACTTTATTGTACAAAGAGCCCGAAAACCCAAGCAGATACGCCTCAATAGTAATACCTGCATTTCCTATAGTAGGATTATTACCCACATTCACCAGTGCTTCGTGCAGATGAGAGGAAGGGCATAAACTCCCCCTGCCCCCCTCAGAGAGGGGGAATAGATTTTGTATGGTGTCTGCTGTGGGGGTAAGACTATCTTCTTTATTTGTGTCCGATGAGGAAGGCATATCTTGTATATCCACGGTAGCGGAGTAGACGCCGGAGAGAGGGAGGAGTTTGGACGGGGAGTAGGAGATATTGGCAGTTGGAAAGCCAAGGGTGCTGCCGATGCCGTTACCATGAACGACCACCCCCGAGATGGCATACGGATAGCCAAGGAGGCGGTTGGCATCCTCTATCCGTCCCTGTTCGATGAGATGGCGGATGCGTGAGGAACTGACAGGCGCCCCTTCGTCCAAACACTCCGTTGCGTGGCACACTTGCAGTCCGACGCGGGCGGCAAGGCGTTGATAGTCTGCGAAATCCGTCAGTCGGTCGGAGCCAAAGCGATGGTCATAACCCATGAGAAGCGTTTGCACACCGTCCTCATCGTGAAGGCGGTGCATGAAATCCTCAGCGGTAAGGTGTTGCACCTCGCGGAAATCCAAAAGCCGGACCTCTGCGAACTGCCGCAACATGGCAACACGTTCCTCCATGGTGGTGAGCATGGCGGGCGCCTGTCCGCGGAGTACCTCCAACGGGTGCTGACGGAACGTGTAGATGACCGGCTGCAAGCCCCCAACATGAGCCAAGGACTGCAGTTGCTCAAAGAGAAGGCGATGTCCGCGATGGACACCGTCAAAGACGCCGATGGTGCAACAGAGACCTGCGCCTGCCACCCGACTCCCCCCATCCCCCCTCAATGAGGGGGGTACCATAGTGGGGATATTTTGAGATGTTGGTTGCGTAATAAGTTGATTACTTATTTATTATGGATTACAACTTGATATATATCTTCTTGCGGTAGAGGATATGGGCGATAAGCCACAGGACAAGGATGAGGCTGAGGGCTGATGCCAAAGAGCCGCCCGTGTCACCGAAGAGGGGTTGCATACATACCTTGTACCAGAAACTCCAGACATTGTACACCTCGTCGCGGAACGTGAAACGGATATTGTTCATCGTGTTCACGAAGATGGCACTCAAACAGAATATGAAGAGCGGGTTAACGCCAAAGCACTCGAAGAACTTGTACCAGCGGTTCGCAAAGCCGTGTTGGAAGCGTTGCATGCGTGTGGCAGGCTCAACGGAATTGAGTTCGGGGAGACGTATATCGAGAATCCATATCAAGATACCAAGCAGCAGAGAGGCTAGTCCGCAAGTGACGAAGACATACGATGCCGACCACATGCTCTTGTTGATGGGGTACGCGTAGTCAAGGCAGAAGCCGAAAAGGAGCATGACAGCCCCCGCGAGGAGGACGCGGGTGACCTTGTCCCAGTTGTCGTGGCAGTGCATGATGAGTCGTCCGACCCATACGCCAATCAAGGCGTGCGCCACGGCGGGGATGGTGGAGAGGATGCCTTCGGGGTCGAAAGGTATGCCGCCGAGGTGGTAGATATGATTGTCGCCCAACACGAGCAGGTCCACAATGGACTCCATGTTGGCTTCGTTGAGTTCAAAACTGTTGGTCACACTCTGCAGGATACAATAGACGACGAGCAGCCCGAGCGACACCCACAGGCAGTTGCGGGGTTTGCACGTCAGCATGAGCAGGGTGCCGAAGATTGTGATAAGTCCCAGGCGCGGGAAGACGCCGAGAAAACGCAGATGCTCAATAGGATAGTACCAGATTGCGTAGGCAAAAGTGTGGTCGGTCGTGATTTGACGCATGAACATGCCGTACCAACTGAGCGCCCAGCCGATGAGGATAATCAACAGACCGCGCGTGAGGAGTTTGGAGAAGGTCTTGAGGTTGAGTTCGTAGTTGAACTTCCCATACGAGATGTACATCGCGATTCCCATACAGAATACGAAAAAGGGAAAGACGAGGTCGGTAGGGGTACAGCCGTTCCATGCCGCATGTCGCAGCGGGGCATAGATATGCGACCACGTGCCCGGATTGTTGACAAGAATCATCCCTGCGATGGTGATACCGCGCAAAACGTCCAACGAGAGGAGACGCTTCTTTGGCTTTGCAGCCGTGTTGGTTTGGGACATAATATCGTTGTTTGTTAAATTAAGTGAATGTATTATACAGGATCGGTAAGGGTAGCCTATCCCTTGCGCATCCATTGCGTATCCCTTGCTGAATGGTTGCCGTTTGAAAGGGCGGTTACGCGAGGAGAACACGGGGACGACACGAAAGAAATGTTAAAATAATTGAACATGTAATTGACCATTCATTGAGAGGGTGGACATTGTTCTTGGGCTCAAAAACGCTCAACAACTATCCAACAACCTTCCAATATCTTCATATAGCCCCATCGGAAGCCCTTTTGCTCTCCATAAAAGCCCATGCAGAACCATTAAAAAACAGAGTATGGGCGGGAGGAGATATGTCGCGGGGCTATCGGGAGTCGGTCGCGGGTCTATCGCGGGTCAACAACGAGACCGCATGGGATTAAACAAAATAAGGCTGCCCAATGATATATCGGACAGCCTCATTCGGTATAGCGGATTACTCCTCGTTGAGGGTGACGCGCTTGAAGTCGGTGATGGTGACGTTGTTCTTCTTGAGGACATCCTTGACGAGTTCTTTGGACTCGCTCATGATGTAAGCCTGCTCAACGAGCGTGCTCTCCTTGAGGAACTTGCCGAGACGACCTTGCGCAATCATCTCAATCTTCTTCATATTGAGTTGAGCCTCAGCCTCTGCGGGAACAGTTGCGCGGATGTCGCGTGCCTGCTGTGCCTGCTCGGGTGTGAGCCAGCCCTTGGCGGTGTTGGACTCGATGTGCTCTTCGCTGTCAGCGTGTGCGGGGTTGATGCCTGCCTTGCGGAGAGCGTTCTCCACAGCCTTAGCAATCTCGTCTTGCTTGGTCTTGTCGATAGCCACAGCAAGTTCGTGGTCTTTCACCTCTTGTGCCACATGGTCTGCATCGAGTGCGATAGGAGCCATGGAAGCCACCTGCATGGAGATGCCGTGAACGGTGGTCTGGTCAGCGTCAGCCGAGTCAGCACCCACGAGGGCAGAGAGTTTGTTGCCGAGGTGGTTGTAAGCGTCCACCTTGGGGGCAGCAAGGAAGACATAGTCGGAGAGTTCCATCTTCTCGCCCGTAACGCCGGAACGCTCCGTAACGAGGTCATTGACAGTCAGTTTGCCGTCCACAACGGTGTTCTTGAGCGCCTCGAGGTCAGCAGGACGTTGGTCCATAGCGATGTCGAGGATGAGTTTGACCATAGCCACGAAGTCAGCGTTCTTAGCCACGAAGTCGGTCTCGCACTTCACAGCCACGATAGCACCGTAGCCGTTCTCGGCACGCCCGAGGACACAACCCTCAGAAGCCTCGCGGTCGCTACGCTTAGCGGCAATAGCCTGACCGCGTTTGCGAAGGAGGTCGCGAGCCACTTCGAAGTCACCATTGGCCTCTTCGAGGGCTTTCTTGACATCCATCATACCTGCGCCGGTAAGGTCGCGCAGTTTTTTGATATCTGCTAATGTAACAGCCATAATTATTTACGATTTAGTTATTTACGATGTACGATTTTTGCATAGTCGGATGCCGACAAACCGGCACCCGAGTGTAGTATTCTGTACGAATATTACTCAGCCTTAGCCTCTTCAGCAGGAGCCTCGGTAGCGGCTACCTTCTCAGCGTCAGCCTTGGGAGCAGCCTTGCGTACGCGCTGGCGGCGCTCTTTGGGTTGGGGAGCCTCTTCAGCAGCCTGTGCCTGAGCAGCCTCTTCGTCAGCCTTCTCCACCTTGCGCTCCTCAAGACCTTCCTTGATGGCATCGCATACGGCGTTGAGAATCACCTCGATAGACTTGGTGGCATCGTCGTTGGCAGGGATAACGTAGTCAATAGGATTCGGGTCGGAGTTGGTGTCCACGATACCGAAAACAGGGATACCCAGACGGTTAGCCTCAGCCACAGCAATATGCTCTTTCATCACGTCAACAACAAAGAGCGCGCTCGGGAGACGAGTAAGGTCGGCAATAGAGCCGAGGTTCTTCTCCAGTTTCTCGCGCTGACGGGTGATTTGCAGTTTCTCACGCTTGGAGATGTTGTCGAAAGTGCCGTCGGTCATCATCTTGTCGATGGTGGTCATCTTCTTCACAGCCTTGCGGATGGTGGGGAAGTTGGTGAGCATACCGCCTGCCCAACGCTCGGTGATGTAAGGCATACCTACCTCTTGTGCCTTGAGGGCAACCACTTCCTGACCTTGTTTCTTGGTGGAAACGAAGAGGATTTTGCGACCCGACTTGGCGATGGTCTTCAGTGCCTCGGCAGCCTCGTCAATCTTGATGGCGGTCTTGTTGAGGTCGATGATGTGGATACCGTTGCGCTCCATATATATATAAGGAGCCATAGCGGGATTCCACTTGCGTTTGAGGTGACCGAAATGGCAGCCTGCCTCAAGGAGTTGATCAAAATTTGTTCTCATTTTGTTTGATTAGTTTGAATTATTTGATATAATTTGTCCGTACCTCCCTCAAGCCGCAGAGAAACGCGGGAGGGAAGAACAGCAGAGTAATCCGCACCCTGCAACGGGCGCGGAGTCTCCACCGTTTGGATTAACGTTTACTGAACTGGAAGTGCTTGCGAGCCTTGGGCTGACCGGGTTTCTTACGCTCAACCTCACGGGCGTCACGGGTCATGAAGCCTTCAGCCTTGAGAGCAGCCTTGTCTTCGGGGTTCATCTTCACCAACGCACGTGCGATAGCCAGACGCAGAGCCTCTGCCTGACCTTTGAAACCGCCACCGTCGAGGTTCACCTTGATATCGTACTTCTCAGCCACACCGAGTTTGTTAAGCGGTTGCTTAACAATGTATTGAAGAATAGGGCTCGGGAAGTAAACCTCCAAATCACGACCGTTGACGGTGATTTTGCCGGTACCTTCTTGTGCATAAACGCGAGCAACTGCTGCTTTACGACGACCTAATGCATTAATCATTTCCATATCTCCAATTATTTAAGTGTGTTGATGTCAAGTTGTTTGGGTTGCTGTGCCTGCATGTTGTGCTCAGCACCTGCGAAGATGTAGAGGTTGTCGATGAGTTTGCGACCAAGACGGTTCTTGGGGAGCATACCCTTAACGACCTTGATAATAAGGTGGTCTGCACCTTTAGCCAACAGTTGTGCAGGCGTCATCTCACGCTGACCACCGGGGAAACCCGTGTAGCGGATGTAGATGCGGTCGTTCCATTTGTTGCCGGTGAGTTGTACTTTGTCAGCATTGATAATGATGACATTGTCGCCACAATCCACATTGGGAGTGTAGTTAGGTTTGTACTTGCCGCGAAGGATTTTGGCAATCTTCGAGCACATACGGCCAAGAACTTGGCCTTCAGCATCAATCACAACCCACTCTTTCTGAGCGGTTGCCTTGTTTGCCGATACAGTCTTGTAACTTAACGTATCCATTAGTTAGTTTGTTTTGGCTATGCCGACAGACGACTTTACAGGCTCTGCGAGCCTAACTGCCCAGCATAACGGTTGTTAGTTAAATTTATTCACCCTTTCCGGTTTATCCCGAAAAAGTGCACAAAGGTACTGCTTTTTTCTCAATCACACAAGAGAGTATGCTTTTTTGTGCAAAAATAAATGATGTACGCTATTTCCGAATGTGATTTGTTTGTCTTTTTTAATCAAAACCACATCGCTATCGTGAGGCTATCCACTCGTTATCCTCTCGCTATCCTCTCGTTGAAATCACCTCTTTACCCATGCTATAGCAGGACAATCTTTCTTTGTATTTCATATGTTAGCGTACCAAACGCCCCGTGGCATCAAACAGGTGTCCGTCTTGCCGTATGTACAGTTGCCCGTCTATCAGGTATTTGTGGGTGGAATTGTCTGCACTATGCACGGTGTCTATTGCCGTGGTTACACGTTTGCCGTTCAGGCGGAGGGCGAAGCGGGTGTTGTGTTTGCCGGCTGGTATATGTGTGGTGTAGTCTGACAGTAACAGATTGGTTTCCACGTTGTTGTCATAATCTATCAGTGTGGCGGTGATGCCCTCTGTGCCATCAGGGAGAGCAAACGTGTAGTCGTCGTCCGTGGCAATGCGCACGCCAAGAGGCACGATGGTTTCGTCGCTGACAGGCAACGAGTTGGCAGCCGCTTCGATGTGCATGGTGTCGATGAGCGAATAGATATTGGCACTACCGGCATTGACGGCTTTGGTCAGGTCGAGGTTCGTGTCAAAGCCCGTAGTCGCCCCCTCATCGCATAGTTGTATGAAGGTCTTGTCCGCCTCTTTCCCGCCAGATTGCAAGGATAGACGGAGGGTGTATGTCTTTGGCGAATAATCGCTATGGCGTTGCGGTGCAAGTGACTGCTGCACACCGGCTTGCACGGTCCATTGCAGCGTCCCCGCATACTGCACAAGATAGGCGTTCATAGCACGGAAAGAGTGCGCGTCAGCTTTCTCCACAGACAGTTCGTTGGTGGTCGGGTCCCACGCATAGTAGAAACCAATCTCCGCATTCGATGGGGCATAGGTCGGGTATTCATCGGGGGTCTCCCGCGGGTCGTTGCGGGTCTCGTCGGCGAAACTCGGCACGCCCATCAGGTTCCAATCCGAATCGTAGATGTTGCGGTGGTTACGCTCGATAAGGCATTTATGCTCAGGCAGTTCCACATTCACCGTTGCCTGCCGCACGATATTCACCTCTTTGCTGGAGGGGAAATAGAGAGTCACTTGGTCGGTGTTCTTGAACACGGACGAGGAGGCGGTGAGTTGGTCGAGGTCGAGCGCAAGCACATAGCCCATATTCGCCTTGAGGGTAAAGTCGGACTTGTCGGTTACGAATGTCCAGTTGCTTTCCGAGTCAATCCAAAAGCCCTTTTCGGCACGTTTGTCGCTGTCGTAGTATTCGATTATCCAGTGCTTGCCGTACTCGCCGAAGCCGAAGACCTCATTCAGTTGGACGTCGAAGGGGAACGAAATCCAGTAGAGCGAGCGCTCATATACAGAGAGGGAGGCATCGTTGAGGGTGGCTTTGTCGAACAGCATGACGCCATAGACGGTCTGTATGTTTTGCAGGGAATAGTCGCCGCTGAAAGTGATTTGCGAGGCTTGTTCCTGATGGCTGCGCAGTATCATCATGTCGGCGTTGATGGTGGCATCTTCGGATATTTCTCCACCAGGCAGCCATGCGGTAACGAGGTGGTTGGTCTTGAAGTCGTACACCACGCGGAGCGTGTACTGTCCGCTGCTGTTGCCGCCGATAATCTGCTCGGAGGTGCCGTCGTTCCAGTCGCCTGCCGCCCCTTTGAAGTACTGTGTGGCGTTCTGGTATTTGGCGGTGAGTTTGACGTGCGCTTTTGTATCTGCCTTGATGTCAATCTGGTACACCCAGTCCCCCTTGTCGGCAAAGAGTATCTTGTCTTCGGGCGTGTCGGACGACACCTTATATATATGGGGTGCATCCGTGTCGGTGTTGCCATGCAGCAGCAGGAACTCGCTGCCCGTCTGTTGTGCGCCGTCGATGTAAGCACGGCTGAGGGTGTTGGTCTCGCTGTTCCACGCAAAGCGCACATTCGCATTGGCGGGCAACAGTCCGTCGGTGCCGATATACTCGCCCTCGTTCAGCGAGTCGGACAGACATTCGCTGTACTTGTTGGCGATGGTGAACTTCACGTTGGTGCCTTTTAATGTCCAGTGGCAGAAATAATAATCAAAACCGCTCTCCTGCTTGGCGTAGTCGGAGTAGGTCATGCGGTTGCTGCGCACGCGGTAGTCGTCCCAACCGCCCTCGGCAACATCGGTGCGGATGTAGTATTCGCCTGTATATAAATGCGTTGCGTCTGTTTGCAGGGTTGCAGTGCCGCCGCTTTGTTTCAATACAAGATTGTAGATACCCGTTGCCGAAATGGCAGAGATGTCTGCGACGGGGTACGTGCCGATGGTCGTCCATTCTGTGCCTGCACTCGTGATGTCCGAGCATTGTTGCAGGAGGATAGCCGGTGTGTTGGCGGGGTTGATATGGAAACTGATGGTGTCCAATACCGTGCCCGTTGCACGCTGCCGGACAGAATGTGAGGGGTGGTAGTTGGTGTATTGCGGTTCCGCGCCCTCGGTATAGACCAACCGATAGTAGCCCTGCGCCACAGGGTACTCCACGGAGAGCATCACCTTGCCGTCGCCAAACGAGGCGATAAAGCGATAGTTGCCGGGGGCAGAGGGGGTGATGGTGGTGTTGTTTCCGTTTACATTCAACTGAATATCAGCGCAATTGTCAAATGTGATTGCCTTTCCGTTGGCAAAATTCGCGCCATTGACGTTGTATATCTTCAGGTCGTAGTTCTGCTGCTCCAAGGCGATGGTCGTCTCGTATGTGAAACCGCCCGCAGACGCAGACACCAACGGATTGCTTGCCTCCCAATCGTTGAAGCCGCCACGCACGTCGTAGCCCGACTCGGTGGAGTTGTATATCATCCAGATACCCGTACTGCTGTACGAGGTGCTGTTCGTTTTGGCAGGTGTCTGCCCGCGCTCGGGGATAAACATATTCATCTTGTCGGTCCTGTCGCCGCGGTACACGGCATTGTTCTTGTAGAACTCGTCATAGCCTGACATATCCTTGTCGCTGAACGCCACATACGCAAAGGAGTTGTCCGACAAGGCAAAATAGTACACATCCGTATTGCCCAACTGCGTCATCTCGCCAAACTCAAGGCGGTTGGTCTTGGGTGTCACACCTTTGTCCGCCACCCACACTGCGGCACTGAAGGTATAGACATACACATCGCTCCAGTCAAGGGTGTTCTTGAAATAAATGACCGGCACAAAGGTAGCCGTCACACTGCCCGCAGCCGTAGCGGTAATGGTGGTCGTGGCATTGGTGGCATCTTCCACCAGCACACCGCCTGCCGTCTGCCATTCCTTGAAGATATATCCTGCATTTGCGGTAGCGGTAATCACTACAGACTCGTCCTTTTTTATTATGACAGCACCGCTCGGACTGGTTGTCCCGTTACCGTCGTCAGTAACCTGTACCGTATATTCACCCACGTCGTCCTTAACCCATTGTGCAAAGAGTGTCAAGTCATCATCGATTTGCACAGCGGCCCCCGCGTAGTAATCATCGCCCGTCCCGTCTGCCGCCGTATTCCATCCTGCAAACGAGTATCCCTCATTTGCCAATCCGTCCCCGCTTGCTATGGTCAGATTGTCGCTGTTTAGCCCCGAAGTACTGCTCGCAGAGCCGCTGCCACCATTGGCATTGTATGTAATCGTTACGTCGTATGCATAGTCCACCCATGCACTACCCGTGTACATCTTCCCGCTCCACACGCCGGTAGTCGTCCATGCCTCAAAAGCCACCACCTGCGCTTTCCATGTTGAACCGTCGTATTGCTGAAATTGCAACTTGTCCAATCCCCCGTATTTCTCATTCATTGTCCCCGCGTAAACAGGTGTACCCTTGTATGTTTTGGCGGACTTTGTCATAGCCGTTTGGCACCACGCATTTTCGCCGTTGCTCATACAACCGTTTGCCTTAACCGTATAATTATCAGGATTGGCAAATACGTAGTACAGCGTGTGCGTCGTCTCAGCGGAAACACCCGCGCATAGCACTACCGACAACAAGGCGGGAAACATCCTGCGAACCAATATATTTGTCTTCATATCAATGTGTTTCATAATGGTTACAAGGTTTTTGTTCTCTTCTGTCTTACGGCTATTACCACGCCTGCCACACCCGCAAACGCCAGCATCACCCATGGTTCACCGACAGGCGACTCGGGGTCTCGGTTGGGTTCCCCCGGAACGATAAAGCTGTTTCTGCGGTTGGTGATACTGCGCGGTGTGCTCATACCTGCCGCCTCTGCGGCATCGTCGCTGGGCAGGTAGTCCGAAAAGGGCTCACTCACCATTGTACCCCTGCCGTACACAGAGGAATACATATCATATACGGCGGCATTCGTATTGCCAAACACATTGCCGCCAAATGCACTCTCCTGCGCATAGACGTCCCCCCACAGCACAACCGTCAGCACCACAATCGGTATATACAATCTTCGTATTCGCATACTCAGGCATTAGACTTTTATATTTTACAGATGCAACAATACAGGCTGTCTTTCTGCCTTTTGTATAGCAAATCGACCACCTTTTTGTACAAACTTGCGGCAAAGTTATATAAAAACACAGATACTGCCAAGCCGCCGATAAGCAAAAACACCTTTTGGCACACAAAAAAAGTGCGCAAACGATTGCAAGCGCACTTTATCTCCATACACTCAACCCGAACCAATCTCGAACCAAAGTCGAATCAATATCGAATCAAGAGTATGCAATTAGTATGTGATTAGTATGTTATTAGTATGTGATTAAGCAATCAGTGCCGAATGAATACCGAAAGCATATTCATACAATCTCAATTCTTAATTCATCATTCTTAATTGCACAAAGTGATTGTACGCCCTCAGATAGTGCCGCAATTCCGACAGCAACTGCTGGGTCTCCTGCAGGATGTTCAGATACAGCCAAGCAGTCTGTTGGGGCAATGCCGTTGCGTCTGCACTATTCATCATAGTCAATCGGTCGAGGTGCTTCTTGCGCAGCGCGGATAGTTGGTTCTTGTACACCTCAATCTCCGCAGTCAGCGCCTTCACCTCAGCCTCTGTGCCGCGGTAGGTCTGCAACGCCTTCTCGAAGTACCCCACAGTCTGTGCCGACACCATCCTCAACTCGTCCGCCAAGTCCTCGGGCAGCGGACTGAAACCGTTGTCCAAGTGGTCGCAACACGGCACCGCGATACGCCGCAATCCGTACAACATTTGCTCGCCGGCATTCGAGTCCAAGTGGAACCATGTGTTCTTCTCCAACGCCAATGTCGGGTCGATACTGCGGAGCCCTACCAACTCCCTTGAGCGCAGTTTCCGTTTGTACAACTGCATGTCTTTCAACTGTTTGCACGTCTTTCGCAGTCCGTGCAGGTCTTCATTGCAAATCTCCTCGCAGGTCTTGGCGTACAGTTTCTCCGCCTGACCCAATATATATGCCGTTCCCATGGTGTGCAGGCGGCGCAGACATTCCCATTTCTCTGCAGGGGTCTTCGCAGCCACCAGCGTTTGGTAGCACTCGTCTAATGCCGTCTGTTGCTCATCGGGCTTAGCCTCTTTGTGGAGCCCGTGCCAGAGGGCGAACACCACAGCCACTACTAACAAGCCAATCACCACGGCACCGCCCCAGTAGCACAACAGGCACACCACGCCCGCTGCCACAAACGCTATCGCAGCCGTCATAAACCAGCCGCCTATCACCGACAGCACGCCCGTAATCCTGTACACCGCCGATTCCCGCGTCCACGCCCTGTCCGCCAGCGACGTACCCATCGCCACGATGAACGTGATGTAAGTGGTTGACAATGGCAACTTAAGCGACGTACCCATGATTATCAGCAGTCCGCCCAGCACGAGGTTCACCGATGCGCGGATGAGGTCGAAGGCCGCGCCGTCTTCCATAATCGCCTCCTGTGTGTTGAACCGCGAGTCTATCCATTTCACCACACGCCGCGGAAGCACATTCTCCACTGCCGACGACAGGTGTTGCGCACTCCGTACGATACTCTTTGCCACCCTGCTGCCGCCGAACATCTCATCGCCCTCGGCTTGACGGCTCAGGTTCACCGATGTCTGCACCACTTTCTGTGCTTTCGATGACTTTACCAATGCCAGTACCATAATCAACCCCGCCGCGATAAGGAAGTATATCGGCGTGCTTGCCGGCGCATTCAACGCGCCCATCATGTAGGTTGCCGCGTCAGTGCCGTGCGCAGCAAAGTCCGTGTATGTCGACAGCGCCGCCAAGGGCACACCCACGAAGTTCACAAGGTCGTTGCTCGCAAACGCCATCGCCAGCGCAAACGTGCCGAACAGCACAATAATCCTGAACACGTTCACACGCATCAGATACAGCACCTCCATCACCACGCAACTCACCACAAACATACCCCCCATCAAGGCTGCCGTGTTGCTCTCCACCCACATCGTGATATCCTGCGGCACCAGCGGACTTTTGGCTACCACCTTGATAAACACAAAGTACAGTATCGCCGAAATACTCACACCGCCGAACAGCCCCACAAACCACTTCAGCCGCGGCGTATAGTTAAAGGTGAACAGCAGTCGCGTCAGCCATTGCACCACGGTGCCGACCACAAACGCGATGCCCACACTCAGGAAAATACCCAATATCACCTCCAATGCTTTGCTCGTGTTCAGCAAATCCGAGAACGCCAGTGTGCCCGTGGCATCCGAGGCTATCTTCATACACGACAGGCAGAACGTACCGCCCAGCAACTCAAACACCAGCGACACCGTCGTGGATGTCGGCATACCCATGGAGTTGAACAGGTCGAGCAGCAGCACATCGGTCAGCATCACCGCCATGAAGATGCACATCAGTTCTTTCATGGAGAACGCTGCGGGTTGGAAGATTCCGTGTCGTGCGATGTCCATCATACCGTTGCTGATAGCGGCACCGATGAAGATACCCAACGCCGCTACTATCATGATTGTCTTGAACTTGGCGGCTTTGCTGCCTACGGCGGAGTTGAGAAAATTGACTGCATCATTGCTTACGCCCACCCACAAATCGATGACTGCCAGCGCAAACAGAAAGATAATCATCACCAGATACATCGTGTTCATACGCTTAATCTTTAATAGTTTCTACTGCATGCTTGCTTTATAGTTTCTACTGCATACTTGCTTTCACATGCCATTCTTAATTCTCTTTTCCGCTGCAAAAGTACGCTAACCGTGTTACGTGCTTGTGAAGATATTGTTAAGTTTTTATGAAGACATGTATTTACCAGTCTGCGAAATGACCTATACGTATGAAATTAGATGCGTTGGCTTTGATTGCCAACGCAACTCTATGGAGTTGTTTCGCTTTTTCTTCTATCGGAAGCGGGAGATGAGGTTGTACGCCTGGTAGATGCCGAGTTCGCCGGCTTTGCTGAGGTCGGAGAGACCTGCCTCCACCTCGTCGATGAAGATGTGTGTCAAGCCGCGGTTGAAATAGGCCTCGGCAAAGTCGGAATCCACCTCAATCGCCTGCGTGTAGTAGCGGATAGCCGCACGGAAATCCTGCTGGATGCAGAGCATGTTTGCCTTGTTGTAGTAGGCAAAAGAGAAGTCGGGCACATGGTCGATGACGTAGTCGTAGTCGCGCATCATGAGTTCAAAGTCCGCCCCCTCGGTCTTCTCGCCCATGGCGCGGCGGTACTCAAGCAACTTGTACCGCCAGTTGGCACGGCAGAAATAGGCGAAATACAAGGTGCCGTCAAGCATAGTGGCGCGGGTGGCATCATCGATAGCCGAGGAGTAGTCCTGCACCAGAGCGAACTCGATAGCCCGCGCCATGTAGGCGGCACTCAGGCGGTTGTTCTGCGGAGAGTTGGGCGAGGCGACCTGCTCGAGCATGTCGATTTGGTCGGAGAGGGCGTTGATGCGCTCGAAGTGCTGGTTGACCATGTCCGCCGTCAGCGCCATCTCCTGCACGGTGAAACGGAGCGGGGCGGGGAGCAGTTGGCGGCGGTTGTAGTCGTCGATGGAGACATGGGAGTAGTTGGTGCGGCGAAGTGACTGTGTATTAGCACTTTGCACGTAGTAGGAGAGGGTGATATTCGGTTCGTTGACCACATCGGTATATCGCTTCTGTATGGTGCCTCGGGTCTCGCTCTCGTATTGACGCTCGTCGTCCGCCGCTTCCTGATTCTGGGCAGCCATGGCGGAGAACTCCTTGCGGCGGTCGCGTTTCTGGGGCTGTGACTGAGCCAGTTGCAGGTCGGTGGACACGGATTGCGCCTGTATGCTGTCCTTCTTCTGCTCCAAGTCGTAGGCGCGTGTGCGGTACTGATAGGCGGCTTTGCCGTGCCCGAGGGCGGTCTCCGCCTGCGCGGCAAGGTAGTAGGACGGCAAGAAATAAGGGTAGCGGTCTATCAGTAGGGTGAAGTCCGCGAGGGCGTCCTTCCACTGGTTGAGGTGCAGGAGCACGAGTCCGCGCTGGTAGTGCACCTCCACCTGCTCGGGGTCGAGTTCCGCCACTTGGTTGAAGTCCTCCAAGGCGCGGTTGTAGTCGCCCAGTTCCTGCCGCAGGACGCCGCGGTTGTAGTAGCACTGGGCGTCGCAGGGGGCGAGGGAGACCGCCTTGTCGTAGTCGGCAAGGGCGGAGCGGTAGTTGTGGAGGCGGTAGAAGATGATGCCGCGGTTGATATAGTCGCCCGCCCATTTGCTGCCCTGGTTGATGCTGCTGGTGAGGGCTGCGAGGGCATCGTTCTGGCGGTCCTGCATGAGATAGACGAGTCCGAGTGCCGACCATGCGGCAGGGTTCTGGCTGTCGTATTGTGTGGCGTCGGTGAAGGCGTTGAGGGCGCAGATGGTGTCGTTGCTGCGCAGGCAGATGGTGCCTTTCTCGAAGAGCAATGAGGCAGAATGGGGTTCGCGTCCCAGCAGGTGGTCGATGTCCTGCAAGGCGAGGTCGTAGCGTTTCTCCTCGGCGAGGACGTCGGCGCGAAGGACGAGGTAGGTCTTGTTCTCGGGGGCGAAGATGAGCGCCTCGGAGAAGTCCTTCTCGGCTTTCTCAAACTGCCCCGTCTGGCGATAGACATAGCCGCGCGTGTAGTACGCCCCGGGTTGGAACGGGTTGCGCTCGATGGCGGCGTTGCAGTCCTGCTCCGCGCCCGTGTAGTCGCCCAACTGAATCTTGGCGATGGCACGCAGCAGGTAGGGTTCGCTGAGGTATGGCTTGAGTTTGATGACCTGGTTAAAGTACTGGATACTAAGCACATAGTCGTCGAAGTACAGCGCATTGCGCCCGATAGCGGTGATGCGGTCGGTGTTGAGTTGCGCGAAAGCACAGCCGCCGACCAGCAGCATGCACACCCCCATCAGCCCTCGCAGGACGAGGGTGCGCATGGATTGCCTTATGTGCTGTAGCCGGTGCATCTTACGGGTTGAGCCTTTCGCCTAAGAGGTTGTATTCCTGACCGTTGCAGATGATGATGACGTTGCCGTTGCGCAACTCTTTGTGCACTGTGGCAGCCTGTGGGGCTGCAGTGCTGTCACAGCCCGTTGGCGGGTCGTCGGTAACATCTCTCACAAGGCGCACAGAGGCACTAAGGGCACTATTACTCGTTAGTTGCAAACTACTGTTCAGGAAACATATTGCAGAAAGTGGCTCTGTAGATGTATATCGATAATATCCGCGTTTTTGTGCTGCACCAATACCCTGACTTCCGTTCATCGCTTTACTGCGTAAGCCTGCCGCAGGAAGGAATACAGCTCCTGCCGATTCCATCTCCAACCAAGTGGCAGTGGTGTAGATGTTGATGTTATAGTCGTGATTGCTGCCGGACGGACGGGAATAGGAGTAATCGCCCCATTTGCTTCGGACGAATCCACGCTCTGTACTGGGGCGGAAAGCAATGCCCTCAGGCTGCTCCCAGTCGTCAGGCAGGATAATGAGTCCGCAAGTCCCGCAGACAGTAGCCAAGGCAAAGAGTTTATCGGCATTGGGGCGGTCGAACATGAGGTAGTTCCACTCGTCTATAGAGAACGTGCGCCACATATTCGGGGTGTTGCCTCCGTTGACAATGGGGTTGGTACCCCAGTCGAGAAAGTCTCCCTCGTAGTCGGCTTCGGTGGTGGAGGTACTGATGCCCCACACAGGTGTTTCGCTTTGGATGCTTCTGCCGAAGAGGTCAACCGTGTCGGCAAGGACGAGGTTGCCGTCTGCGTCTGTGGTGGCATTGGCAGTCCCGAGGCAGTTGTCCTGATGTTCGGCAAAGTGCCACAGCAGGTTGCCCGTTGTCACTCCCGAGCATTGGAGGTTGCCCGGGGAGAAATACACTTGCTTGTCCGCCGAGACGGAGAAGGCTTTTGGCGTGAACGCGGGCAGCACTTTCTCGAACAGGACGCGGACTACCACCGCTCCTGCGGGCATGGTGAAGCGGTATTTGTCGGGTGTCCCGTCTACGGGCGTGACGGGTACGGGTGTCCCGTCCTGCGTGACGCTGACGGAGTGGAACTGGTAGTATTTATCGGAAGAGGTGATAGTAATGTTGACCACTTCGCCTGCTTCCGCCTCTTGTCGGTCGATAGTGTAGGTGCCGTGTTCGGCGTCTGTCGGCGTGATGGTGTAGCCTGTGAAGTCGTGTGCCAGGCGCACGGAAGTACCGAAATGACGCAGGTCCGGCTGTTTGGAACTCAAGTAACCGGTGTAGTAGAAAGAGTATGCCTCAGTGCTTTTGTTGCTGTCGGGAGTGCCTGTCCAGTAGTAGGCACCCCGGATACTCGCATCAATTCCCGAACGGGAGTTTGCAGCGGGCAGGAATACGGCACCTGCCTGCTCCATACGTTGCCATTCATCGGCGGTGTATTTGTTGTGCCAGTATTCTTCCAAGCGGCCTTGCGATATGTAACAGGTACCATCTGCTTCGAGCAGCAGCCCTGTTTCGGTGCTGGACTTGAAGGTCAGTCCGTCGGGCGTTTGCCAGTTGTCGGGCAGGATGAGTATCCCTTGCGCGTCGTGTACGGTGCCCGTGGAAAATAGTTTGTCGGCATTGGGGCGGTCGTATAAGATGTACGTCCACTCGTCCTTGGTGAGCGTGCGCCACGGGTTGAGCGTGTTGCCGCCGTTGGCGATGGGGTTGGTGCCCCAGTCCACAAAGTCGCCCGAATAGTCGGCATCGTTCGCCGAGGTGCTGATGCCCCACTTGGCACCCGTGCTGCCGCTCCAGCCGAAGAGGTCGATATGGTCGGCAAGTTGCCCGTCGGCGACGTTGGCTGTGCCGAGGTAGTCTATCTGATAGTCAGCAAACTGCCAGGTGTCGGTGCTTGCCCGGTACGACAGGTTGCCCTGCGAGAAATACACGCGCCTGTCTGCCGACACCGAGATGGGGTGCGCTATGTACGAGGGCTCGGGAATGAATGCCGCCTTGACCGTGACATCGCCCGTCAGCACGGTGAATTGGTATGTGCCAGCCGCTTCGTCCACACAGGTGATGGGCAGGCTGTTAGTGCCCTGCATCGCCGAGATACTGCGAAAGCGATACCCCTCGGCGGGTGTGGCGGTGAGGGTGATGATGCCATTTTCCATGGCGCGGGTCGTGTCCGCCGTCAGGGTGCCGTGTGCGGGTTGCGCAACGGTGATGGTGTATTGGGGCACGGTCCACACGAGGCGCACCGAGTGCCCGTAGGAACGCGACCATTCCTGCTGCGGGTCCACCAGATATTCGTAGAAACGCATACACAGCGTATTGAATTGAGGCATAGGCACATCCGACCAATACCGTCCGTCGTCGTAAGTGAACACCCTGTTGCCATCTCTGGCTCCCGCCGCGGGGAGGAAGACGGCACCTTTTGCCTCCATTTTCTCCCATTGATAGGCGCTGTACTTGTTGTAGTCCCAACCTTGCGCCTGCGGTCTCCACGAGATGGTGGACAGCGGGAAGTTGTCGGGCAGCAGTATCAGCCCGTGCACTCCGTCCACGGTGCCCCGGGAGTAGAGTTGGTCTGCATTGGGGCGGCCTTTGGTGATATACCACCATTCACTGGTGCCCGGTGTGCGCCACATGTTGGCGGGGCTGGTGCCGATGACGTTGGTTCCCCAGTCGGTGAATGATGGATAGTATGCGGATTGTTGATTTGTGAAGGTAGGGTTGTTGCCCGTTCCCCATCCGAAAAGGTCTATCCAGCCATCGTAGTTGTCGGATATATTGTTGTTGTCTTTGCCGATGCAGTCGGTCTGTTTCTCGGCAAAGCGCCAGGTCTTGGTGCTTGCCTGATATTGCAGGTTGCCCCGTGAGAAATAGACAATCCTGTCCGCTGATGTGGAGAAGAATCCACGGATAGCACCGTCGGGTGTACTACTCTGCGCCTGTGCACCGAGCGCGGCTAATGTAGCCGTAAGGAGGATGTAGAAGCGTCTCATAACAATTGTATTTTAAGTTTATATTGTATGCTGTTGTTGTCGAGGCGTTATTTGCACCCTTGTGCGGGGTCGAACCATGCGGGTATGTCGAACTGTTCGGCGGTGTCGTAACCCAGGTTGGAATCGGCATACACCTTCTGCATATAGAGCGAGAAGATAGGCAGTGCCATGTTCGCACCCTGTCCCAACGCCATGCGGTCGAAGTGGATGGAGCGGTCCTCGCCGCCTACCCACACGCCGCTCACCAGCGAGGGCGTGAAGCCCACAAACCAGCCGTCCGAGTTGTTCTGGCTGGTGCCGGTCTTGCCGCCCATGGGGGCTTTCAGTCCGTAGCGCAGGCGTGCACGCACACCCGTACCGTGGTCCATCACGTTGCGGAGCATGTATATCATCTTGTATGCCGTGGTCTCGCTGATAATCTCGTAGGTCTTGGGCGTGAAGGTCGCCAGCACGTTGCCGTTGTTGTCCTCGATGCGCGTCACATAGAGCGGCTCCACACGGATGCCCTTGTTCGGGAAGGTGGTGTAGGCGTCCACCATCTCCTTGACGCTCACTTCGCACGGTCCGAGGCAGATGCTGACCACGGGGTCCAACTGCCCCTCGATGCCGAACGAGCGCATCAGGCGAACCAACTGCTCGGGCGTGTAGAGCGACATCAGGTAGGCGGTAATCCAGTTGCTGGACTGCTGCAAGCCCCAGTTGAGCGTCACCATCTCCCCGCGGTTCTTCACGTGGGTGTCGCGCGGTGTCCAGCGCACGCCGTTGCCGTCTATCAGGGTCACGGAGTCGTTCACGGTGCTGTCGCACGGCCACATGCCCTCGTCCATGGCAAGGGTGTAGAGGTATGGCTTCACGGTGGAACCTATCTGCCGGCGACCCGTGTTCACCATATCGTATTGGAACTGCGAGAAGTTAGGTCCACCCACATACGCCTTCACCGCGCCCGTGTGCGGGTCCATACTCATAAACCCGCAACGCAGGAAGTATTTGTTCCAGCGTATCGAGTCCAGCGGCGTCATCACGGTGTCAATCATGCCGTTGTACGAGAATACGCGCATCTCCACGGGCGTGTTGAATGCCTCGCGTATCTCGGTCTCCGACTTGCCGTCTTTCTTCATGGCGCGGTAGCGGTCGGTCTGGCGCATGGCGCGGTTCATGATGCCGTCTATCTCTTCGCGCGACAGGTCACGCGAGAACGGGGCATAACTCTTGCCTTTCTTCTCTTTGTAGAAGTCCTTCTGCAACGCCTGAATATGCTCGTTCACAGCCTCTTCCGCGTACTGCTGCATACGCGAGTCGATGGTGGTGTAGATGCGCAGACCGTCCTGATAGAGGTCATACGGCGTGCCGTCGGGCTTGTGGTTCTTGTTGCAGAAACCGTACAGCGGGTTCTCTTTCCACTGTTTCAAGTCTATCTCGTACTGCTGCTTGTTCCACTCGGGATAGTTGCTTGCCTTGGGCTGCTTGGCGGTCAGCACACCGCGCAGATACTCGCGGAAATACGGTGCCAAGCCCTGCTTGTGGTCCACGCTCTGGTACTTGATGTCTATCGGCAACGCCTGCAGCGAGTCGCGCACCTCGGGCGTGATGTAGTCGTACTTGCACATCTGCCCGAGCACCGTGTTGCGCCGTGCCAATGCCCTCTCGGGACGGCGGATAGGGTTGTAGAGTGCAGGGTTCTTGCACAGTCCCACCAGCGTGGCTGCCTCTTCTATCTTCAGGTCGGCGGGCGTGGTGGAGAAGTACACCAGTGCCGCCGACTTCACGCCCACGGCGTTGTAGAGAAAGTCGAACTGGTTCAGGTACATCGTCAGTATCTCCTCTTTCGAGTACAGCCGCTCCAACTTGGTGGCAATCACCCATTCGATAGGTTTCTGCAATGCACGCTCGAAGATGTTGTTTGCCCGTGGCGACCACAACTGCTTTGCCAACTGCTGCGTGATGGTACTGCCGCCGCCGGCACGTCCCAGCATCAGTATGGCGCGTGTCAAGCCTTTCGCGTCCACACCTGTATGGTTGTAGAAACGGGCATCCTCTGTGGCAATCAGTGCGTCAATCATGTACGGCGAAATCTGGTCATAGGTCACGCCCACGCGGTTCTCCTTGCGGTAGAAACGTCCCAGCGACTGCATATCCGACGAGAACACCTCTGTCGCGAACCTGTTTTTCGGGTTCTGCAACTCGTCCAGCGGCGGCAGATAGCCTAACCACCCCTTGGTTATCATCCAAAAGATGAGCACCACCAGCAGCACGCCGCCGGCAAATATACCCCAAAACCAACACAGGAATTTCTTCTTGAATGTCGGGCTAACGGATTGTTTCTTAGTCTCTTTCTTCATATCAGGTCTTCAATGATTCTGTTTAGTATATGGTACCCCTCCGTGGTTGCCACGAGGCGGTTTCCCTCTGTGCGCAGCAGTCCGCGCCGGAGGTAGGGTAGGGCTTTCGCTTCGTCCACATCGCTCTGCGCAATCCCCTCGGCTGTCCGCAAACCCAGCATCACACGCTCGGTGTGCCGCTGCTCATTGGTCAGCGTCTCCTGTTCCCGCTGAAAATCGTGTGCCAGAGCACCTTTTATATATAGGTCTATGTCGCTCGGGTTCCAGTAGCGGTGCACTCCGTCGTAACTGTGTGCGCCTGCTCCCAGACCGATGTACGGCGTGTCGTTCCAGTAGTTGGAGTTGTGCCGTGAACGCCTGCCCGGGCGGGCAAAATTGCTCACCTCGTAGTGCTCGTATCCCGCCTTGGTCAGTTGTTCGACGATATAGTCAAACATCCGGTTCTCGGTATCCTCGTCCACCTCTTCTATCTCCCCGCGTTCCAGCATCCGTGTCATCGCCGTCCCCTCCTCGTAACTCAGACAATAGGTGGATATATGCTCCACCTCCTGCCGCAACAACTCCTCCACATCCCTCCTCAGCACCTCCATCGCCGCATTGCGCATTGTGCATTGCGCATTGTGCATTGCGCATTGTTTATGTGGCAACCCATAAATCAAGTCCACCGATATATTCTCAAACCCCTCCTCTCGGGCTATCCTCACCGCCTCTCGTGCCTGTTCGGCTGTGTGCCGCCTGCCAATCAGCCGTAGCATATCATCGTTAAACGACTGGATACCAATGCTCAGTCTGTTCACGCCCATTGCCTTCCACGCTTTTGCTTTCTCGTGGGTGATGTCGCTCGGATTGGCTTCTATCGTAACCTCTTTGGCACTCGCCACAGGCAACGCCCCCAGCAGCCTCCGCATATCCTCCACTTCCAGCAAACTCGGTGTCCCACCACCTATATATATAGTCTCTATGACTTGTGTCGCCAAAGCCGTGGGGACGACGCGTCTCGCGTCGTCAGTATTGCTGGATTGTGTATTTTGTGCGCATGTTGCGCACAATAGGTTTTGTTTGGTTTTGTCTGTTTTGGTTATTTCCTGACTCATCGCCCATTCCTCAATCACGGCATCCACATACTTCCCTCTGCGCCTCAACTGCGTAGTCGAGTAGAAGTCGCAGTACTTGCAGCGACTTTTGCAAAACGGAATATGTACGTATATGCCTGCCACGTGACGTGATGCACAATATATAGCCTGCAAAGTTACGAAAATTATCTCAACTCTGCAAATGCGCATCTATAGTCCCACTTGTTATCAAGCCCCTCCTTTTGAGTTGTACTATCCAATAACAAATGCAATTCCGTTGCAAAGTTAGGGAAAAAAGTTGAAGAAGCAATCTTTGGGTGCAGACTGATATGTTGCATATATGTAAAAATTTTACTACTTTTGCGCCGTGAAGACCACACAGAGGTGAGTGGATGGGCAGGATGGCTCGCATTATCGGGAGCCGCGCAACCCTCCACACACCAATGTCTTGGGCTTTACGTTACATAACAAAAGGCGTTTACTATGAGGTCTCTGCCGTTTTGGGCAATCGGGTATCCTCAACGCTCTGTTTCGGCGATTTGAAACTTCGCAACTTTCAACTGCTTTTCGGAACACTGCAACGGTAGATGTCTGCGGGATGATGAGTCCTGCGAAAACTCTCCGTAGGAGAGACCCTGCGTGTCGTTGGCAAGGATATAGTCCGATGCATCCGCAGCCGATGATACGTATGGTGTGTGCACTGAAATAGTTGTGCACTTTTTGCATTGTATTCATAGTCGGCGTGGGCTTCGTTTGTTGTTGGTTCAAAAAGCAAGGCAATGCGAAGGCCTCAAATCGTGGAACGGCAACAGTCGGGTTCCACGTTTTTTGTATATGTATGTGCCAACAATCCGCGGCATGGAAGACGCGGCATAAAAAATAACTATCAAATAAACTGTTTATGAAAAAGATTTTAACTCTTTGGGTGGCATTGATTGCCGCCATGAGCATGAGCGCAGCCGTTACGTACATGACCTGTGCTGAGGCTGCCGCTGCTGCCAAATCTCTGGGACACAACACCCCCGGTACAGATTCAGTAGCAGTCACGGGCTATGTGACCAACACCGATGGTAAAATCAGCAGGAACCAGCAGGTCTTCTGGTTAGACGACGAGAAAGGCACCGCAAAGACTTTCGAAGGCTATTGGTGCAACCTGCCGGAGGGTGAAAGCGCACTGAGCATCGGAGACAAAGTAATCATCAAAGGTTACCTGATGCGCTACAACAGCACCTATGAAATCAAGAACGGCGACATCACTATCTTGGAGCGTGCTTCCGGCATCTACAGCACCTACTTTCAGGACAACAATGAGACAGGTGCCACCAGTACCGCTGCTTATGATGCTGCTACGGGTGTGCTCACGGTGGACTTGGCAAGCGACTTCAACTACCAATGGAATGCGCAGGTGAAGTTCCATCACAACACCGCTTTCAACACGAAAGCCAAATATGTACTGTCTATGAAACTGCATGCCGACAAAGATGTGAAGAACATAACTATCAAGATGGACGACGTAGGAGAGGCATTGTATGAAAACCAAAGTATCAATCTGACAGCGGGCGAAGACTACATATACCAATCACCTGCCGTACAAGGCGTAGCGGGCAACAACAAGTTGCTGGTATTTGACTTCGGCTTTGGTCAGGCAGGCACGCATATCACCGTTAGCGACATCACCATTGAAGAGCAGTGGGGCAACAAAGAATACTACATGACGGGTGATTTCAATGCATGGAACATCGATGCGGCACCTGTATTCACACAAATCTCCGCTACGGATTATGAACTGACCGTACCTGCTATTTATGGGGGTGTGAAAATTATCAAGACGCAAGGTTCTTGGTGGCCGCACTGGGGAGCATTTACCTCGGTGGACAGCGTAATGCCCGATAAGGGGTTTGCTATGAAGTACTGCAGCAATTATGCTACTTCCGAAAACCTGTATATCGGCAAGAGAGGCATGGGCTATACCGATGCAAAGTTCATCATTTCCGTGTCGGGAACAGATATGACAGTGAATTTCGTATCGGGCAATGAATACAAGCAGGAAGACATGCCTCATACATACTATCTGGTGGGCAAGTTCTGCAACTGGGAACTGCAGCCCTCTGTCAAGTTTGAAGAAGAGAATGGTGTGCTTGCTGCCAATATACCGGTGCTGTCCGGTGAGTTCAAAGTGGTGCAAGACCAGACATGGGCAGTGCAGTGGGGCGCAAACTGGGATACCAAGGCGGCAGTCAAAATGGGCGAACCCTACTTGATGGGTGCTAAGACGGAACAAGGAGACCCATCGAACTGCGTGTTGGACGGCGATGCCATATATCATAATGCCAAACTGACTCTTGTCAAGAATGACAACGGTGATATGGTGCTCACATTGGTTAGCGGTGAGAGACAGACCTTTGAATATACGCTGGATGACACTGCGAAAACCGCCACCATTACGGCATTGTTGGACAAAACCGTCACCGATTTGGTAATCCCAGAGACAATCACGGGTACGGACGGAACAATGTACAGGGTAACAAATATAGCAGGGGAAGCGTTCTATAATTGTACAAACCTTACCTCGGTTACCATACCGCGGTATGTAACCAATATCGGTTCTGGTGCGTTGGCAGGTTGTACGTCACTCACCAAGATTACATGGAATGCCATTGCTTGCAGTGATATTTGGGATAGTGAGTTTGAGGCTTCTATATATTGCAAGGGGAGTTATGTGGTAGATCGTCCTACCAATGATATAAGACCTCAAATTTCCTCGTTTATCATTGGCGACGAAGTGGAGTATCTGCCGAGTGGTCTTTGCAAGAATATGACCAACCTTACCTCAATCACTATCCCCGCAAGCGTGAAGTATGTTGGCGAAGAGTTTGACAATACGGGTATCATGTCTGTAGTTTGGAATGCTGAAGTAGGGGACAGATGTAAGTCGCCATACAGAGAGAGTTATATGCAGTCTTCGGGTGATGACTATTTGCAGCGCACCTACCTGCCCTTCAAAAGCATTGCATCACAGATTACCTCATTTGCAATTGGTGAAAACGTAGATAGTATCCCTGACGGGTTATGTCAGGATATGTCGCAGGTGACTACCATCATGCTGCCCGCGAACCTGACCAGTATCGGTATGAATGCATTTGGTGATTGTACAGGACTGGCTATGATGACGGTGAATGCACCGCTGCCTCCGGCAGTGGTTGCAACGACCTTTGCAAATGTGAATCGTAACATCCCTGTATATGTACCCATGCTGGCAGTACCGCAATACAAGGCTGCCGAGGTGTGGAAAGAATTCAACATACAAGGTGTAGCAACCGATGCCACAGCGGCAGACCTGCAAGACGGTATCAACCATGGCAAAATCCTCCGTCACGGACACATCCTCATTCTCCGCAACGGGCATACCTATAGCCTCACCGGAGCATTGATAAAGTAATCTGTAGCAAGACACAAATAGTACAATAGCACTAATAAAGTAATCTACAGAAAAAACAGAGACTGCCTCACAAATGTAGGCAGCCTCTGTTTTTGTTCTTTTTAGAAATATCTTGTATTTGCAGATGATACTTATCATTGAGCCCCCTCTCTGAGGGTGGGGAGTCTTTATGGAGTTCCTCGAGTTAAGAGTATGAAATTAGTATGTGATTAGTATGTGATTAGCGAGAGGATACCGGGAGGATGTCAATAGAGTGTCAATCTCTCCTTTTCTGTTTGTACACCCCTTGCCGTTGTGTTAAAATAGCCCTTTCTTGCTCTCAGCGTACCGATTTTTACCCTTTTGTATTGCACAACCGAGAAAAAAGTCGTACCTTTGCGCACTTGTAGAAGTATGTCATATTGCTTTTTTCTGCTTGAAAGTAATATGGTATGGAAAGGAAACAGGCAGAAATATAGAAAAGTAACAAAATAATCTAATTATTGCAATGAAACGCACATTAGCACTGACAGTTTGCTTAGGGCTTTGTTATGCCGCTATGTGGGCTGCGTCTGTTACTCCTGCGTCGGGAATTCCCGCTTATTACGCCGCCGTGGACGGTAAGTTCGGCAAAAGTCTGTTCGACCAAGTGCATACCATCGCCAAAGTGGGCTACCACTCGTTGGGCTATGATGGCTTGTTTACCGCTTACCCCAAGACGGACGTGCGTGAGGATGGTACGGTGTGGGATATGTATAGCAATTGCGAGTTCTCACTTACAAAGGACAAATGCGGTAATTATGGCAAGGAGTGCGACTGCTACAACCGTGAGCACTCTATTCCTAAATCGTGGTTTGGCGGAGGAACGGCAAACCCTGGATGTGACATCTTCCATCTGGTTCCGACAGACGGCAAGGTGAATGGTATGCGTAGCAACTACCCATTCGGTGAGGTTAGCAGTGCCACATTCACCTCGCAAAACGGCAGCAAACTGGGCTCGTCGAAGAGCATCACCATCGCGGGCAAGACTATCGTAGATAACAGCGGTTTTACTGCCACTTGTTCCGACCGAGTCTTTGAACCGATTGACGAATACAAAGGCGATTTCGCCCGTGCCTATTTTGGGACAATGATTAAGTGGGCTGAGGACCACAAAGCCTTTACCGATGGCAATGGCTTGTCCACATTCAGTGGAAACTATACGGCTTCGGGCAATTTCGGACTGTCAAGGTACGGCGTAGCACTATTGCTCAAGTGGCACCGCCAAGACCCTGTCTCGCAGAAAGAGATTGACCGCAACAACGGTATCCAAGCCACACAGGGCAACCGCAACCCCTTTATCGACTACCCTTATCTGGCGGAGTATATATGGGGAATGCACGCGGGCGAAGTGGTGGATATGGACCAACTAATCAATTCACAGGACGACCGCTTCGTTCCTGGTGAGAGTGACGGCAGTTACACTATTACTGACCCTGTCCTTACCGCAAGCACATCGGAGTTGTCGTTTGCGGGTATCACGCAGGGAGAGACCTCTACCCTGACCTTCACCTTGCGCGGCGCACGTCTGACCGGCAGTATCACTATCACTCTGACAGGTACGGATGCCGGTGTCTTCTCTGTCTCGCCGACCACTATTGCTGCGGCTAATGCCAATGGATTGAACACATTGACCGTGACTTATCACCCCACGCAAAACGGCTCGCATCAGGCGGCTCTCTCCATAACTACTGATGGTGTAGAGGCACAGAAGGTGCTCCTCTATGGTTCTTGTAACCAAGCCTGCACTGTTACATGGCTCGTGGACGGCTCTGCTTACACGTTGGGCGACCCCACTACCTCGGTAGCAACAGGCACCCGTGCTCTTGTCTTGCCTACAGCACCCGAGTCGTGTAGTGACGAGAGCGAGACTTTTGTCGGCTGGAGTGAGCAACCTATTACCACGTCGCAAGACGAGACACCCGCAGACCTCTTCTCTGATGCAGAGGATGCACCCCTTGTTAATCACGACGTTACTTACTATGCAGTCTTTGCGCACCTCTCGCAAACGGGTAGCACTACTCCTGAGACACTTACAGTCTCTTATGGTTCAACGGCACAGGATTGGATTATCAAGACATCCTCTCATAATGACTATTGGGTACTGAACGAGAACGCTTATATTGAGTCGCCTGAAGTAGAACTCGGAGGACTGAAGTCCATAACCATTACTATGCGTACGTATGGCGGTGCTGCTTACAAGACTGTGGACATAACCTGTGCCGGTCAGGCATTGGGTTCGTTATCTGCAAGTACCAACAAGATGGCAGATTATACTTGGAAACCCTCTGCTACTTTGTCGGGGACAGGTACACTGCGTTTCTCTTCCACCACAACTACTGCTGACAATGGACCAGGCATAGAGACCATTACCGTTATATCTGAGGGGTTGAAATACTCCTACTCGCATTTCATTACCACGTGTACTGACACACCTACGGAGAATATCATTGTTACCGAGCCTGCACGTACTGCCGTCAAGGTGATACGCAATGGACAATTGCTGATATACTACGCCGGTCAATACTACAACGCTTACGGGCAAATTGTAACTGCCGAATAAGACTATGGACATAGTAAACGAAATACGCAGACTCTGTACCGAGAAGAACGCCATCATCATGGCGCACTACTATCAACGTCCTGAGATTCAGGATGTAGCAGACTTTATCGGCGACTCGCTGGCACTCGCACAGCAGGCAGCCAAGACCGATGCCGACATCATCGTGATGTGCGGTGTGCATTTCATGGCGGAGACGGCAAAGATACTTTGCCCCGACAAGAAAGTGCTGATACCCGAACCCAAGGCGGGTTGTTCGTTGGCAGACAGTTGCCGCGCCGAAGACTTGCAGGTATGGAAAGAGCAACATCTTGATTATCAGGTAGTATCGTATGTCAATACGAGCGCGGCGGTAAAGGCGCTTACCGATGTCGTTGTCACCAGCAGCAATGCGCTGAAGATAGTGAACCAACTGCCTGCGGATGCGAAGATTCTCTTCGGTCCCGACCAGAATCTGGGCAACTATATCAACTCCCTCACGGGTCGCCACATGGAGTTGTGGCAGGGTGCATGCCACGTGCATTCGCGCTTCTCGGCGGAGGCATTGTTGCAACTCAAGCAGCAACACCCCAATGCCAAAGTGCTCGCACACCCCGAGTGCAAACAGGTGATACTCAACCTCTCCGATGTGATAGGATCCACGCAAGCCCTATTGAATTACGTGCGCGCGCACGAGGATGAGAGGCAGTTCATCATCGCCACGGAGAGCGGTATCCTGCATGAGATGCGCAAGGCGTGCCCCGATGTGGAGTTCTTGCCTGTTCCGCCGGAGGTGACAGAGGGCGTAGGCTGCAGTTGCAACGAGTGCGAATATATGCGTATGAACACGCTGGAGAAACTATACGCTTGTCTGCGCGACGAGAGCAACGAGGTGTTTGTGCCGCAAGACATTGCCGCCAAGGCGGTATTGCCTATACGTAAGATGCTGGAAATGAGCAAATAATAATCATCCAATATAAATCAATTTAATCATGGCAGAAGAAAAATTGAATTTGTTGGCAGATTTTCCCGCCATCTCTACCAAAGAGTGGAAGGACAAAATCATCGCTGACTTGAAGGGTGCCGATTTCGACAAGAAACTCGTTTGGCGCACCCCGGAAGGCTTCAATGTGCAGCCTTTCTATCGTCAAGAGGACCTCAAAGGACTCAAGACCACCGTTTCCGCACCCGGGCAGTTCCCCTATGTGCGCGGAACGAAAACCAACAACGAGTGGGCTATCCGCCAGAACATTTGCGCTTGCAAGAACGCGCGCAAAGCCAATGCCAAGGCACTTGAGGTGCTCAACAAAGGCATCACTTCACTTGGTTTCTGCTTGGACGCAGAGAAACTTAACTACCACTTTATCAAGGTGTTGCTTGATGGTATCAAGGCGGATGCCATTGCTATCAACTTCAGCATCTGCCCTTGCGCGGCTCCTGAGTTGGCAGGTATCCTCGTCCGCTACTACGGACGCTCGGGCTACGACTTCAAGAAGGTGGTAGGTTCCATCAATGTGGACCCGATGAAGCAGATGCTCATCAAGGGCAAACCCCTCACCCGCGAGCAGGTTACCGAGAAGATTGTGGCTACCGTCAAGGCTGCCAAGTCGTTGCCTAACTACCGTGTTGTAGGTGTTAACTCTGTGATTCTCAATAACTCAGGTGCTTATTGCGCACAAGAGTTGGCTTACGCTCTGGCTTGGGGTGCCGACTATATGACCATGCTCACCGAGGCAGGGGTTCCAAACTACCAGGCTGCACGCGCTATCCGCTTCAATATGGGTATCGGCGGCAATTACTTCATGGAGATTGCCAAGTTCCGTGCCGCTCGTCTGCTGTGGGCTAAGATTGTAGAGGCATACAAGGCACCTACCTTCACCACTGCCCTCAAAGAGGCTGCCAAGATGAATGTCAGCGCAGAGACCAGCCGCTTCAATATGACTGTCTTCGACGCTTATGTCAACCTCCTCCGCTCGCAGACTGAGACTATGTCCGCTGCCCTTGCAGGTGTTGACGAGATTGTCGTTACTCCGTTCGACGTCACCTACGAGCAACCTACTGACTTCGCAGAGCGTATTGCCCGCAATCAGCAGTTGCTGCTCAAAGAGGAGTCGCACTTCGACAAGGTGGTTGACCCCGCCGCAGGTTCCTACTATCTCGAGAACCTCACCCACGCTATCGCTACCGAGGCATGGAAGCAGTTCCTCGCTATCCAGGAGCAGGGCGGTATGTATGAGATGATTGCTGCAGGCAAGGTACAAGCCGACATGCAGGCTAACCTCACCAAGCGTCTCGGCGATGTGGCTAAGCGCAAAGAGGTGCTGTTGGGCTCCAACCAGTTCCCGAATTTCAACGAGAAGGCTGCCAAGAAAATCAAGACCACAGGCTGTGGTTGCGGTTGTGGCACTTGCTCCACCAAGCCCGAAGGCGCATTGGCAACTCTGCCTGTGGCTCGCGCTGCAGAGGAGTTCGAGGCTCTGCGTCTTGAGACGGAAGCCGCTAAGAAACAGCCGGTTGCTTTCATGCTCACCATCGGCAACCTTGCTATGCGTATCGCGCGTGCACAATTCTCGTGCAACTTCCTCGCGTGCGCAGGCTACAAGGTAATCGACAACAACGGTTTCACCACTGTGGCTGACGGTATCAAGGCAGCCCGCAAGGCAAAAGCAGACATCATCGTTCTCTGCTCCAGCGATGACGAGTATGCAACCTACGCTCCCGAGGCTTGGAAGAAACTGCAAGGTGCCAAGGAACTCTTTATCGTGGCAGGGGCACCTGCTTGCATGGAGGACCTCCAGAAACTCGGCATTGAGAACTTCATCAACGTCCGCAGCAACGTCCTCGAAACCCTCAAGAAATTTAATGCACAACTCCTTAATAAATAAGTAGCGAAATGAAACCTAATTTCAAAGATATTGATATCAACAAAGTGGCTACTTCACACGTAGAAGGAGCCGTTGAAGCCGATTGGAAGACGCCCGAACTCATTGACGTCAAGCCAATCTACACAAAAGAGGACCTTGAAGGCATGGAGCATCTCAACTATGCTTCGGGTATTCCTCCATTCTTGCGTGGCCCCTATAGTGCCATGTATCCTTTGCGTCCTTGGACTATCCGCCAGTACGCCGGTTTCTCCACCGCGCAGGAATCCAACGCTTTCTATCGCCGCAACCTTGCCTCAGGTCAGAAGGGTCTGTCTGTGGCTTTCGACCTTCCTACGCACCGCGGCTACAACGCTGATAACATGCGTGTTGTGGGCGATGTGGGTAAGGCTGGTGTAAGTATCTGCTCGCTTGAGGATATGAAAGTCCTTTTTGCAGGTATTCCTTTGAACAAGATGTCCGTCTCCATGACCATGAACGGTGCCGTGCTACCTATCCTCGCGTTCTACATCAATGCAGGTCTTGAGCAGGGTGCCAAACTCGAAGAGATGGCAGGTACTATCCAGAACGATATTCTCAAAGAGTTCATGGTGCGTAACACCTATATCTATCCGCCTAAGTTCTCCATGAAGATTATCGCCGACATCTTCGAGTACACCTCGCAGAACATGCCTAAGTTCAACTCCATCTCCATCTCCGGCTACCACATGCAGGAGGCAGGTGCTACTGCGGACATCGAGTTGGCTTACACCCTTGCCGACGGTATGGAGTACCTCCGCGCAGGTGTCAATGCAGGTATGTCGGTCGATACATTCGCCCCGCGTCTGTCCTTCTTCTGGGCTATTGGCATGAACCACTTTATGGAGATTGCCAAGATGCGTGCAGGTCGTATGCTGTGGGCTAAGATTGTCAAGTCTTTCGGCGCCAAGAACCCGAAATCCATGGCTCTCCGTACCCACTGCCAGACTTCCGGTTGGTCGCTCACCGAGCAAGACCCATTCAACAACGTAGGCCGTACTTGTATTGAGGCGATGGGTGCCGCTTTGGGTCACACCCAGTCTCTGCACACCAATGCGCTTGACGAGGCTATTGCTCTGCCTACCGACTTCTCCGCACGTATTGCCCGTAACACCCAGATTTACATACAGGAAGAGACCAAAATCTGCAAGGAAATCGATCCGTGGGCAGGTTCCTATTATGTAGAGAGCCTCACCAAGGAGATTATGGACAAGGCGTGGGAGCACATTCAGGAAATCGAGAAACTCGGTGGTATGGCTGCCGCTATCGAGACCGGTGTGCCTAAGATGCGTATCGAAGAGGCTGCTGCCCGTACGCAGGCACGTATCGACTCGGGCACGCAGAAGATTATCGGCGTGAACGAGTATCGTCTCGACCACGAGGATCCTATAGATATTCTCGAGATTGACAACACCGCAGTACGCGAGGAGCAGGTGGCCCGGCTCAAAGAACTGCGTGCTAACCGTGACGAGAAAGCCGTTCAGGAGGCTCTCGCGGAAATCACCAAGTCTGTTCAGACATGGGCTGACGGCGGCAAGGGTGAGAACCTTCTCGCGCTCGCTGTCAAGGCGGCAGGTCTCCGTGCTTCGTTGGGCGAAATCTCCGATGCATGCGAGAAAGTCGTTGGACGTTATAAAGCAACTATTAGAACTATTTCAGGCGTGTACGCAGCAGGAACCAAGAACGACAGTGATTTTGAGCGTGCTCAACAACTCACTGCAGCCTTCGCCAAGAAAGAAGGCCGTCAACCTCGTATTATGATTGCCAAGATGGGTCAGGACGGTCACGACCGTGGTGCCAAAGTGGTCGCTACGGGTTATGCCGACTGCGGTTTCGACGTGGATATGGGGCCGTTGTTCCAGACTCCTGCCGAGGCTGCCAAGCAGGCGGTTGAGAACGATGTTCACGTTCTCGGCGTTTCCTCTTTGGCTGCAGGTCACAAGACCCTTGTGCCGCAGGTAATCGAGGAGTTGAAGAAACTCGGTCGTCCCGACATTATGGTTATCGCCGGTGGCGTTATCCCTGCACAGGACTACGACTTCCTCTACAAGGCAGGTGTGGCTGCTATCTTTGGCCCCGGTACCAACGTGGCTAAGTCTGCTTGCACCATCATGGAACTCCTCATGGCAGAGTAACCCTCTCCATTGATAACCACTCACAAAGGCTGTCTGACAATCCGTCAGACAGCCTTTGTGAGTATACCAAGACAAATCAAAAAGCCATACTCAATCCCAATCCATTATCCTTAATCTTAAAGGTCAATGCTATTGTTGTATTACCATTATAGCCATACACACTGTTTTGGATTTTGTGCACCCCCACAGTGTAAATGGGTATGCCTATTGCTGTCAATCCTAAACCTATACCAAAAAGCGACCAACCTGACTGATACATTTTTTTGTCATAATAATAGTAGCCGCGATAGTAATATCTATTGGCATAAGTTATGGCAGTAAGAATAATACCTGCGGTTGTACTAGGAAGCCCTATGCCCACCAAGATAGAACCTGTAGTTTTCATTGCAGTTCCACTTTTGTATTGATCATATAGGAATACTGATTTGTCATACATCATTTGCTCTACTTCAAATTTAGGAAGTGCGAATGAAGCATTGTTTGACTTGTAAACTTTTCCTTTTTGATAAACTAATTGAGCAGATGCCGAAATAGAAACAAGGAAAACCAGTAACACAAAAACAATCTTTTTCATAATCAATATTTCACCAATTTGAATTTTAAGCCATCCATAATTAGAGTACCTTTGTCTTTATTGAAAGTACCCGTCTTCCATGTTCGATTAGTAATTTGTGCGAATGTTTTTACATATCCGGAAGAAGAACATGTCCACTGCAAAAAAGGTAAAGAAGTATCGCCCTCATCTTCAGTGTGCAAAATATAGGAACAATAACCATCCGCGTAAAAATCGTAAGTTTGATAATTTTTATCGTCAAAGTCATACCTCCAAGAAGTACCGGAAAGGGAATCTAATTGGACTGTTTTCTCGCAAGAAGCAAGGAATAAGGTTGTAAAGGATACAATCGCTAAAAATAAACATATTTTTTTCATATCAATAAATTACTATTGCCGCCTACTCTTTATCGGATTTTCGGCTAACTCCGTTTTGAAAGCAGTCCGTTGTTTGACAAGGCACAAAAAAGTGGACTAAACTTTTTTAATCCACATCCTAAAGGCATCGCCAAACGCCTGTGTAGTTGAATCTACGAAGTAAAGCCCACTCTAAACGAGCAGGCGTTGAACTTTACTTCACAACTACATCTATTAAATTGGCGATTTTATAGGATGTGTGAGATAAAGATAACGCTATCTTTATATGTTGTGCAATCTTATTGCTGTTCTGTTACATAGGCTCTATATTTTTGTTATTACTCCGCTGCAAAGTTACAAATACTTTCTCACATATCAAAATATCTGTCAAAACAGATTATGAGACCATACTTCCAGACTCCTGCCGAGGCTGCCAAGCAAGCCGTTGAGAACGATGTACACGTATTGGGTGTATCGTCGTTGGCTGCTGGTCACAAGACCCTCGTGCCGCAAGTTATCGAGGAGTTGAAGAAACTTGGTCGCCCTGACATTATGGTTATCGTCGGTGGCGTTATCCCTGCACAGGACTACGACTTCCTTTATAAGGCAGGTGTGGCTGCTATCTTCGGCCCCGGTTCATCGGTAGCCAAATCCGCTTGCACCATTATGGAACTCCTGATGGCAGAGTAACCCTCTCCATTGAGAATCAGTCACAAAGGCTGTCTGACAATACGTTAGACAGCCTTTGTCATATCTTATGCTACATAGGTATGATATTTAAGACTGCCATATTGGCAGCACACGCCCTTTTTGGCACAGAGTTTGCATATCCCTTTGCGGGATTGGCGCGAGCTGGTTCCGCAAACAAACAGATTAAACAAATAAAGCATGAATACTATGAACAAGATTCAACCGTTAGCAGACCGCGTACTCATCAAGCCCGTGGCTGCAGAAGAGAAGACCGTCGGCGGCATCATCATCCCCGACAGCGCGAAAGAGAAACCCTTGCGCGGTGAGGTAATCGCCGTTGGCAAAGGCACCAAAGATGAAGAGATGGTACTCAAAGCAGGCGACCAAGTGCTCTACGGCAAGTATGCCGGCACCGAGTTGGAGTTCGATGGCGAGAAGTTCCTCATCATGAAGCAGGGCGACGTACTCGCAGTTCTCGGATAATTTTCAAATTTACAAACTAACAAATTGATTTAGATTATGGCAAAGGATATAACCTATAACATTGAGGCGCGCGACGCGCTCAAGAAAGGCGTTGACCAGTTGGCTAACGCAGTGAAAGTAACGCTCGGTCCGAAGGGGCGTAACGTTATCATCGACAAGAAATACGGTGCTCCGCAAATCACCAAAGACGGCGTTACCGTTGCCAAGGAGATAGAGTTGCCCAATGCAGCCGAGAACCTTGGTGCCCAGTTGGTTAAAGAGGTCGCTTCCAAGACCGGCGACCAGGCAGGCGACGGCACCACGACGGCTACGGTACTGACCCAGGCCATCGTGAGCGTGGGCTTGAAGAACGTCACCGCAGGGGCTAACCCGATGGACCTCAAGCGTGGTATGGACAAAGCCGTAAGCGCGATTGTGGCTAACATTAAGGAGCAGAGTGAAGTGGTAGGCAACGACTTTGACAAGATTGAGCAAGTGGCTACCATCTCTGCCAACAACGACCCGACCATCGGTAAGTTGATTGCCGATGCCATGCGCAAAGTCAGCAAGGACGGCGTTATCACCATCGGTGAGGCAAAGGGCATGGACACGACCATAGACGTGGTACAAGGTATGCAGTTCGACCGCGGATACATCTCTCCGTATTTCGTCACCAACACAGAGACCATGGAGGTCGAGATGGACAAGCCGTACATCCTGATTCACGACAAGAAAATCTCGAACCTCAAAGAGTTGCTGCCCGTATTGGAACCCGCAGTACAGAGCGGTCGTCCGTTGCTGATTATCGCAGAAGATGTTGATAGCGAGGCTCTTACTACGCTGGTAGTAAACCGTCTGCGCGCACAACTCAAGATATGTGCTGTCAAGGCTCCGGGCTTTGGTGACCGCCGCAAAGAGATGCTGGAGGACATTGCTATCCTCACCGGCGGCACGGTTATCAGTGAGGAGAAGGGCATCAAGTTGGAGAGTGCAACCATCGACATGCTGGGTACCGCTGAGAGTGTGAATGTCAGCAAGGAGAACACCACTATCGTCAATGGTGCCGGCGACAAGGAGGCTATTGCCGCACGTGTAGCACAAATCAAGGCACAGATTGAGGCCACCAAATCCACCTACGACAAGGAGAAACTGCAAGAGCGTCTTGCCAAATTGGCAGGCGGCGTGGCACAACTCAACGTGGGTGCGGCTTCCGAGGTCGAGATGAAGGAGAAGAAAGACCGCGTGGACGACGCGCTGAGCGCAACACGTGCTGCCATCGAAGAGGGTATCGTCCCCGGCGGCGGTGTAGCATACATCCGTGCACAGCAGGTATTGGACGGTCTGAAGGGCGAGAACGAAGACGAGCAGACGGGTATTGAAATCATCCGCCGCGCTATCGAGGAGCCTCTCCGTCAGATTGTTGCCAACGCAGGCAAAGAGGGTGCAGTGGTTGTGGACAAGGTCCGCTCCGGCAAGGGCGACTTCGGCTACAATGCCCGCAAGGATGTTTACGAGAACCTGAAGGCTGCCGGTGTGGTTGACCCCGCCAAGGTAACACGTGTGGCATTGGAGAACGCTGCCAGCATCGCAGGCATGTTCCTCACCACAGAATGTGTCATCACCGACATCAAGGAGGAGACTCCTGCTCCTGCCATGCCCAACCCCGGTATGGGCGGAATGATGTAACAGGTTTCCCGCCACATGGCGTGCAAGAGGTTGTCTAACAAGTTTAGGCAGCCTCTTTCTTTTTTCGCAGAGGCACCTTTGCCTCTGCCGAGGGAGCCGAGGCTCCCTCCACCACCCTCACGGGCAGTATTCATACGTCAAAGAACACGGGCTGCTTACGTCTGCAGCCTACCGGATTCGACACCTCGAATCACGCTGCAAAGGTACTACAAGGACGAAAGCCGTTGAGCGTTTCCGTCACTTATTGTCACTTTCTGTCGCGATTTGGCGTTATTTGTCACTTTCCGTCACTTTCTGTCACTTATTGTTACTTTTCTTCTGTAACAGACTATATATCACAACATTTCACATAATGTACAATGAAAGATACCCTTAGAGTTATCATATCTTTCTTTTTGATGGCTTTGTTCTATACGTTTTCGTTATATCGAACTCACGTTGTATTACTGTTTTGATGCGGTTGCCCTGCAGTTTTTTCGGGAGTGTTGCGTAATCCGTAGATTTTGTGTAACTTTGCAGACGGGAAAAGAATATATCTATAACCAACAAAATATGAAATCTAATACAGGAAACAATTATCAGTACGTGCCCCCCGCCGAGGCGGTGAAGCACGTGAAAAGCGGCGATACCATTGTCGTCCAAGGTTCCACTTCCATCCCTATGGTACTCCTGCGCGCACTCACCGAGCGTGCCCCCGAACTGCGTGACGTGAAGGTCATATCGGGCTTTGGCGTCAGTCCCGAGGACGCACCCTATGCCAAGCGCGAACTCATGGATTCCTTCCGCGCACAATGTATCTTTGTTCCCAACAACCTGCGCAAAGCCATGCGCGAAGGGGTAGCAGACACCATCCCTGCTTTCTTGGGGGAAGTCCCATTCCTCTTCCGTAGCGGACAAGTGCCTGTAGATGTCACTTTCCTCAACGTGAGCGAACCTGACGAGAACGGCTATTGCAGTTACGGTATCTCTGCCGACATTGCTTTCTCGGGTGCAGAGTGCTCCAAGACCATCATTGCGCAGGTAAATAAATACATGCCTCGTACTTTTGGCGACCCCGTCATTCACGTGAGCAAACTCACAGCCATGTGCCGTGGCGATGAACCGTTAGTGGAAGTACCGACACCCGTACCCAGCGAGGCAGAGACCCGTATCGGTAACTTTATCGCAGAACAAATCCCCGATGGAGCCACGCTTCAGATAGGCGTAGGCGGTATTCCGAATGCCGTCATCAATGCTCTTCGCGACCACAAGCACCTTGGTCTGCATACCGAGGCCATCACCGATGGTGTCCTGCCGTTGATAGAGAAAGGTATTATCGACAACTCCCTGAAAAAGATACTCCCCGGCAAGTCGGTGGGCAGTCTGGTATTGGGCTCGCGTCACCTCTACGACTATATGGACGGCAACGAGAACTTCGTTATCCGCGACGTGGCATGGACCAACGACCCGCAAATCATACGCCAAAACCCGCGTGCTATGGCAATCAACTCTGCCATTGAGGTGGACCTGACAGGTCAAATCTGTGCCGACTCCATAGGTGATACCATCATCTCCGGCGTAGGCGGACAGCATGACTTCATGTATGGCGCAGCCCTGTCCGAAGGAGGCAAGTGCTTCATCGCCCTGCCGAGTATGACCAACAAGGGCAAGTCGAAGATTGTAGCCCATCTTGCTCCCGGTGCCGGCGTAGTGACCACTCGTTTCCAAGCGCAGTATATCGCTACCGAACACGGTATTGTCTATCTGCGCAACAAGCCGTTGGCAGAACGTGCCAAAGCCCTTATCAGCATCGCCGACCCGTCGCAACGCGAGGAACTGGAGCGTGCTGCGGTAGAGCGTTTCGGTATCGGATTCATGAGACTGAAATAAGCAGGGTATGGAGAGGCTATCCTCCCGCTATCCTCTCGTTAATCACATACTAATCACATACTAATCACATACTAATTTCATACTGTTAACCCGAAAATGACACAATGAAACCGGGGTGAAATGCGGACACAATGAGGGGGATGTACGGATGTGGTTGAAGGGGGATGCGGATGTGATTAGAGGTGCATCCGGATGTATAAAAAAGAAACTGCCCAACAAGTCGTTGGGCAGTTTTCATTTGACGCGAGGTCTGTAGCGTGATTATCCGAGACGCTCGAGTTCTACGGTGAAGTGGCGCATGAGCGGAGCCTCTTTGGTGATTTTGAGTCCGCGGGTGATGGTCTCGCGACGGTCGTAAACGTTCTTCAATGCAGCGGCGATGACATCCATGTGGTTGTCGGTGTAAACGCGGCGCGGGATGCAGAGACGTACGAAATCCAATCCGCCGAAACGGTTCTCGCGTGTGACGGGGTCGCGGTCAGCCAAGATGTAGCCAATCTCGCAAGCGCGGATACCTGCCTCGAGGTAGAGTTCGCAGGTCAGCGTTTGTGCGGGGAACTCCTCTTTGGGCACGTGGGTGAGGACGCGGTCGGCATCCACGAAGATGGCGTGACCACCGGCAGGACGCTGGTAAGGAATGCCGTATTCGTCGAGTTTCTTAGCCAGATATTGCACCTGGTGGATGCGGGTCTCAAGCATATCGAACTCGGTGTTCTCGTCCAGACCCACAGCCAGAGCCGCCATGTCGCGACCGTTCATACCGCCGTAGGTGAGGAACCCCTCGAAAGGAATGCAGTATTGCTTGCAGCCCTCGTACCAGTCCTCTTTGTTGGTGGCGATGAAACCTCCCATATTGACGAGACCGTCTTTCTTGGCGGACATGGTCATGCTATCGACATACGAGAACATCTCGAGTGCAATCTCTTTGATGGTCTTGTCGGCATAGCCCGGTTCGCGGGTCTTGATGAAATAAGCGTTCTCGGCAAAGCGTGCGGAGTCCATGTTTACGGGCACTCCGTAGCGGTGGCAGAGTTCAGCGGTCTCGCGGATATTCTGCATGGAAACGGGTTGACCGCCAACGGTGTTGTTGGTGACGGTGAGTACCATGAAAGGCACGTTGCCCGGGTTCTCTTTGAGCACTTTCTCCAGTTTCTCGAGACTGACATTGCCTTTGAAAGGAGCCTCGAGTTGGGTGTTTTTAGCCTCGTCCACGGTGACGTCGATGGCAAAAGCCTTGCGCGACTCGATGTGGCCTTTGGTGGTGTCGAAGTGTGCGTTGCCCGGGATGATTTGTCCTGGTTTAACGAGGTAGGAGAAGAGCACGTTCTCGGCAGCACGACCTTGGTGGGTGGGGATGACGTACTTGAAGCCGGTTAGGCGGGTGACGGTGTCCTTGAACTCGAAGAACGATCGGCTGCCCGAATAACTCTCGTCGCCCATCATGAGGGCTGCCCATTGGCGGTCGGACATGGAGCCCGTACCGGAGTCGGTGTTGAGGTCGATGTAAACCTGCTCGCTGCGGAGCATGAAGATGTTGTTTTTGGCCTCTTTGAGCCATTGTTCGCGCTCTGCGCGTGTGGATTTGCGGATGGGTTCAACCATCTTGATTTTCCACGATTCAGCAAATGGTAGTTCCATAATACTAGTTTGTTTTAGGGTTAATTATTTGGTTTATAATCAGTTGTCTTATTCATCGCCGAAGCGCGTTGTCTTGGCGATGCCGCACGTCCACCACAGCCAAAGCAGGAACTGCATGCCATAGAAGAGGTACTTGAATATATAGGTGTGCAGCAATTCAAACCATTCGGGGTGGTGCTCTATTGCCAAGGCGATGAGCGTGATGCGGAGGATGTTGAACGCATACACGCAGAGCAATCCGAGAGGTATAAACCACACTTTTTTCCTCCAAGGTCCGCGCGCTACCAGCATGATTATCAGCCATATAAACGACTGCTTCAGTCCAGTACAACTCCATACGATGGTGGTGCCTGTGCCCGTGGCGGGGTAGCAAATTGTGCTGCCAATCAGTTCCACGCCGCTGTTCGTGAGGTGAATCATCCCATAGACCACCTGCGAAATATGCGCCACCAGCCACGTGAAAGGGGCTGTGATGTCCAATCCGAACCATATCACTTGCTCGCCGCCTTCGTCGCCCACCACCGTGAACTTCCAGAAATAATTGGCAGCCAGCAACGCCACCACAAAGATGATTATATCTACATAAGGTGATATGTCAAATCTTCGTTTTGGCATACGGCACTGCGTCTATCGGGCAGAAATCGTGATCAAGGTACTTGAAATAGCCTGCTTGGCACACCATCGCCGCGTTGTCCGTGGTGAAAGAGAACGGCGGTATGAATACCGCCCAATGGTAGCGTTTGCCGTAGTTGATGAACGCCTGCCGCAGCCCGCTGTTGGCACTCACGCCGCCTGCCACCGCCACTTGGCGCACGTCCAAGTCGAGTGCGGCACGCTTGAGTTTGTTCATCAGAATATCAATCACTGTGGCTTGCAGCGAGGCGCACAAATCCGCTTTGTGTTGCTCGATGAAGTCGGGGGTGTCTTTGAGTTGGTCGCGCAGAAAATAGAGGAACGAGGTCTTGAGCCCTGAGAACGAGTAGTCGTACCCCTGAATATGCGGCTTGGAGAATTGGTACGCCTGCGGGTTGCCCTCTTTTGCCAACTTGTCAATCCACGGACCTCCCGGGTAAGGAAGCCCCATTACCTTGGCGCACTTGTCGAACGCCTCGCCCGCCGCATCATCGATGGTCTGCCCGATGATTTCCATTTGATTATAGGCTTTCACGAGGACAATCTGGCTGTTTCCGCCGCTGACGAGCAGGCAAAGGAAAGGGAACTTCGGGTGCCGAATCTCAATGTTCGCCATACTCGGTGTAGCGGCTTTGAGTGCCTCCGACGGCTCCACGAAGTGCGCCAGCACGTGCCCTTGCAGGTGGTTGACCTCCACCAGCGGGATACCCAACGACAATGCCAAGCCTTTGGCAAAGCCCGTTCCTACCAGCAGACTGCCCAGCAATCCGGGACCTCGGGTGAAAGCAATCGCGCTCAACTCCTTATTATCCACGCCCGCGCGACGCAAGGCTGCGTCCACCACAGGCACAATGTTCAACTGGTGCGCGCGACTTGCCAATTCGGGAACCACGCCCCCGAACTCTTCGTGCACACGCTGCGACGCCGTCACGTTGCTCAGCAGCACGCCATCGCGGATGACCGCCGCCGAGGTGTCGTCACAACTGGACTCTATCGCCAAGATAACTACACTTTTCATTGCGGCTGCAAAGATACAAAAATTATTTGGTCAATCCAATTATTTTTCGTACTTTTGCGGGATAATTTAATTGCACGTGGTATGTACATATACTTTTTTCTCGTACGCTTGGCGGCACTCCTCGGGCACAAGAAAGCCAAAAAACTTGTGGCGGGTCAAGGGCGTGCGTTGGACGAACTCAAGACGCTGGGCGACAGCCCCGTGGTATGGTTTCATGCCGCATCGGTAGGCGAGTTCGAGCAGGCGCGCCCTGTCATTGAACGCCTCCGTCAGGAGCAGCCCGCCCGCCGCATACTGCTCACGTTCTTCTCGCCGTCGGGCTACGAACTGCGCCATAACTACGACCTTGTGGACAAGGTGGTGTACCTGCCTTTCGCCACCAAGCGCAACGCGGAACGCTTCCTGAAGACCGTGAATATCCAACTTGCCATCTTCATCAAGTACGAGTTCTGGCCCGCGTACCTCCACGCCCTCAAGCGCCACCACGTGCCTACCTATCTCATCTCCGCCATCTTCCGCCCGGGGCAACTGTTCTTTCTGCCGTGGGGCAAGCCGTATCTGCGTCTGCTGACCTGTTTCCAACACATCTTTGTGCAGGACGACGCTTCGCGCCTGCTGCTCAACAAGCACGGCATCAGCAACGTGGATGTCGCGGGTGATACTCGGTTCGATCGCGTGTCGGAGGTGAAAGAACGTGCCAAAGACCTGCCCATCGTGGAGGGTTTCACCGCGGGTGCGGAGCGCGTGCTTGTGGCGGGCAGCACATGGTGCCCCGACGAGCAACTGCTGGCGCGCTACATCGCCGAGCGGCCGAACACCAAACTGGTGCTGGTGCCTCACGAGATTGACGTCCAGCACCTCCACCATATCTTCCAGTTCTTCGAGGGACGCTACGTGCGCTACTCGGAGGCGACGCCGATGGGCCTCGACAAGTGCCGCGTGCTGCTGGTGGACACCATTGGCGTGCTGTCGTCTATCTACCGCTACGGGCACGTGGCATACATCGGCGGCGGTTTCGGCGAAGGCATACACAATACCCTCGAGGCAGCGGTCTATGGTATGCCTGTGGTCTTCGGACCCAAGTGGAAGAAGTTCCGCGAAGCCCGCGGGCTCCTTAATGCCGATGCGGCGCGCACCGTACGCAACTACACCGACCTCACCAACGCCATCGACGAGGCTTTCCTCCGTCAGCGCGAGATGGGGCTGAAAGCCGCCGAATACGTGCAGTCGGAGTGCGGTGCCACCAGCCGTATCTTCCACGCAATCTTCAAATAGTAAATACAGCAAACATCATGATACAAAAGCCATCCATACCTAAAGGTACCCGCGACTTCGGAGCCATTGAAATGGCGCGTCGCAACTATATTTTCGACACCATCAAGTCGGTCTTCCGTCTCTACGGCTTCCAACAGATTGAAACCCCCGCCATGGAGAATATCTCCACCCTTATGGGCAAGTACGGCGAAGAGGGCGACAAACTGCTTTTCCGCATCCAGAACTCGGGCGAGAAAGCTGCCGAAACCCCCGAAAAGGGCTTGCGCTACGACCTCACCGTGCCTTTCGCGCGCTATGTGGTCCAGCACCGCGACCAACTCCAGTTCCCTTTCCGCCGCTTCCAGATACAACCCGTATGGCGCGCCGACCGCCCGCAGAAAGGGCGTTACCGCGAGTTCTACCAGTGTGACGTGGACGTCATCGGTACCAACTCGCTGGTCAGCGAGGTCGAACTCATGCAGATTGTCGAGGAGGTGTACCGCCGTTTCGGCATTCGCGTCGCTCTCCACATCAACAACCGCAAGGTGCTTGCCGGTATCGCCGAGGTCATTGGCGCGCCCGACAAGATGATTGACATCACAATCGCCATCGACAAACTCGACAAAATCGGCGTGGACAAGGTCAACGACGAACTGCGCGAGCGCGGACTCTCCGACGCCGCCGTTGCCGCTTTGCAGCCCATCCTCAACCTCTCGGGCAGCAACTTCGACAAACTCAACCAACTCTCCGCCATTCTCGCCACCTCGGAAATCGGCATGAAAGGCATCAGCGAACTCCGCACCATCTTCGACCTCTACGAAACCGCAAGCGAGTGCAGCCACTCCGAGTCCCCCTCCTCCGAAGGAGGGGTTAGGGGAGGTCTTCAGGTCCTTCTCGACCTCTGCCTCGCCCGCGGCTTGAACTACTACACAGGCGCCATCTTCGAGGTCAAGGCGCTTGACGTACAGATGGGCAGTATCACGGGCGGTGGCCGCTACGACAACCTCACCGGTATCTTCGGGCTGCCTGATGTCAGCGGCGTGGGTATCTCGTTTGGTGCCGACCGCATCTACGATGTCCTCACCGAACTTGACCTCTATCCCGCGGACATGCTCCAGACCACGCAACTGCTTTTCGCCGCTTTCGGCGATGCCGAACTGCGCTACGCCCTCACGTGGGCAAAGACGCTCCGCGAACAGGACCTGCGCGTCGAGGTGTACCCCGAGCCTGCCAAGATGAAAAAGCAGATGGCGTATGCCGATGCCAAGCACATACCTTTCGTGGCTATCGTCGGAGGCGACGAGATGACTGCCAACAAGGTCATGCTAAAAAATATGTTAACAGGCGAGCAAAAGCCGTGTACAACCGAAGAGGTGCTGCAAGCCATCAGCAAGGGATAAGGAAGGGATGCGCAAGGGATAGGCTATCTATACTTACCCCTTGCGCACCCTTTTTCCAACCGATAATTGGGGCATTCCTGAGCCACAGGCATCGTATATCTTAAAATAAATCAACATACAACCACAGCAGGAACAGACCATATATATTAACCCCCAAAACACAACCAATATGAAACGTTTTTTCACACTATTCATCTCCTTGCTCATGGCGATGTTCACCTTTGCCAGCCCGCGCACCATGGAAGAGGCTATGCAAATCGCAGGACGCTTTGCTGCTGACAATCAGCCGTCTGTCTCTTCTGTTCAACGTATCCGCCGCGCACTATCTGCCTCCCGACCGGCGCAGCCCATGCAACTGGCGTACACCCAGACGCAGACCGACACCGCTACCCCTGCGCTCTACGTCTTCAACACTACCGCCGATGATGGTGGCTTTGTCATTGTCTCTGCCGACGACCGTACGCGTGCCATTCTCGGCTATATGGACAACGGTCATTTTGACTCCGATAACATTCCCGACAACATGCATTTCTGGTTGCGCATGTATGCCTCCGAGATAGCCTCACTCTCCGATGACCCCGCCACCAACCTCAAGGCAGCCGCTGCCAATTTCCACGCGACTGCCGCCAATTTCTCTGCAACAGATGCCGCAACCACCTATCCCACCGTCGCACCCCTCCTCGGACAAACCGCCTGGGGACAAGGCACGCCCTTCAACAACCTCTGTCCCACCAAGGACGGCGAGCGTTGTGTTACGGGCTGCGTAGCCACCGCCGCCAGCCAAATCATGTACTACCACAAGTATCCTACTCGCGGCACCGGCTCTCACTCCTACGAGTGGAACAGCCAGACCCTTTCCTCCGATTTCGCCAACGTCACTTTCGACTGGTCGAACATGATACCCAACTACAACGGCACCTACACGACCACACAGGCTACCGCTGTCGCTACCTTGATGTCCAATGTGGGTATCTCGTGCGATATGAACTACGATATATCTGCCAACGGTGGCAGTGGAGCCAACTCCAATGTCATGATGCAGTCCCTCATCACCTACTTCGGCTATGATGCGGGCATGCGTGTCCTCCCCAAGGACTACATGGACGAAACTGAGATGCTCGCTGTCATTGCGCAGGACTTGCAAGCCAATCACCCAATCTTCATGAGTGGTCGCACGCCGAGCAACGAAGGGCATGCCTTTGTCCTCGATGGCATGCAGTCCAATGGCTACGTACATATCAACTGGGGTTGGAACGGCTATTCCGACGGCTACTTCCCCATCTCCGCTATGGACCCGTCCGGTCAAGGCACTGGCGGTGCTGCCAGCGGGCAGGGCTTCACCGAGCAAGTCACAGCCTTCACGGGCATCCAACCAAACCAAGGCAACGCGGCTGTCCCGCTTATCATTGCAGACGACATAACACTCAACTCGCAAATGCGCCTTGGCAGGTATGATGATATATCGTTCAGCATTTACCCGTTCCAGAACAGGGGCGTAATGCTGGCAGAGGGAAAACTGGCATATATCATCTACAAGGACGATGCTTATTATACTACGCTGACAATCAACGCGGACTACAGCCTGAACCCTGGCTATTACTACACGAGTGCTTACGATGTATGGCGTTCAGTCTCATCGCTCAGTACAGGCAACTATGAACTATCGCTGGGCGTTCTTCCTACCAACAGCAGCACATCATATCCTATCCTCACCGCATCGGCACACGGAGAACGCCGCTTCCCTATCACAGTGACGGCAGACTCCGTCTTTGTGGATAACGCACAGGCTGGCACATACACCATTCGCCTTGCCAAAGCCGCTGATTGTGACATGGACATCTCCAACGGTCTGTGGATTTGGTGGTGGGAAGACAATGCCGAAGGGCAATGCGTCCCCACTACCCTGGGTGCCGATGGCTGGTACACGGCTACCATTGCCTCTGCCGCTTCCGTAATCAACTGTCTTGCCGTCAATCAGGACGTGGCTGCCGCAGGATGGTCGGACGCACAGCAGACCTATAACTACGAGAACATTACAGGTGATATATGTCTGCAGATAAGCGGCACCAATATGTACAAATACAATATCAATGCCACCGACTGCTCTACGCCACCCATTGCCGCAACGCCGAATATGAATTTCGGATATGGTAAAATTGTTTTCTATGGATATAAAAACAGGGAATTGCACCTCTATTCCTATGATGACCCGACTACCAATACTATTGCTGCACGTTTGTGCCTTGATTTGTATTGTGCAGCACCCTATTCTGTGGTAGGCTCTTACCTGTTTGATGCCAATTCCACAAGTGCTATCGGCACCATGTCTGCCTCGTACTCCAAACTCTACTACACGTCAAAGGGACAGAATATCGAAGAAGCCGTTACCGATGGGGCTACCACCGTATGGCTGGACGGGAACGGTAACTATCAAATCGCCTACACCATAGTGGCAAACGACATCCGATATACCGACACCGTAAGCATCGATGCTTCCTACATGTCTGTAGGGGGAGGACAGATGAGCAATACCACCGTTACAGCCCTTACCGTGGAACAAGCATTGAATATGACGAATGCATTGTCTGCCGATGAAATCTCTCTGATACCTTATTTTGTACGTGGCGATGTTACTACCATAAGCGAGATAAGCACAGACTACGGAAATGCAAGATTCTACATCAAGGATAAGAATGTGGAGAACAGCCTGTATGCATATCGTCTGCGTTGGCTGGACAATACCAAATTCACCACGGGGCAGGAACTGGCGGCAGGTGATGATGTGGTACTGCTGGCACGACTCCAGAACTACAGGGGTACCACGCCCGAATTGTATTATGGCTACGTATATAAGAAGGAAATAGCAACCAACTATATTCCTACTGACTTGCAAGTCTCTGTAACCAGTTATGTCAATGCTGCTTTCTCGTGGAATGTAGTGGAAGGAGATGTCTTCGAACTCAAATATACACGCGACAATAGCGATTACGTAGAAACTGCTACCGTATATGGAACTTCTACCGCAATGACATTCCAAACCGCTGACACCTATCATTGGTGGGTGCGCGCACGCACATTGAACGGAGACATCCTGTCTGACTGGGTACAAGGCAACGATTTCATAATCCAAGAAAACCCCTATCAGCCCTACAATCTTACTGCTACGAGCAATGACGGGTACCACTACACTTTCTCATGGCAGGCAGACCGCACAGCCGCGTCATATACATTGGTTATCTCATACAGCAATGGAGATAATTATTACCATACTTCTACGGACGCATACCTGTATCGTGATGTAACTCTCGCCCTCAATGGAGACTACACATGGTGTGTGATTGCCAACTTGCAAGACGACACAGAGATAGCACAAACGTGTGCCGAGGGCACCATTACGGTTACGTCCGCACCAAGTAGTGTAGTTTCTAACCTGCAAATCAGAAAGTCTGGTCTTACTGCTACTATCACATGGGAAGGCGATGCACCATACTATCAAATCAGAATATACGACAATAATAGCAATGAGACAGAGTACTCCTTACAGGCTGCCAAATCCTACACCTATACGGCTTCGGAGCAAGGCACATACTGGGTATGGATACGCCCTGTCAATGAGGAACAAACCTACTATATAGGCTCTGCCGTGCAGGAGAGTTTTGCTTTCGTGAATGCCGACCCTGTATATACGCCATACAACCTTCAAGCCGCAACGGACTATGGTACTGTCACTCTGTCATGGATGGTGCAGCAGGGAAACAATTTCCGGATAATACTCACGCAGGAAGATGGTACGGTCAATACATTTACTGCTTACGGAACCTCACTGCACCTCAATACAACGGGCTTGGATAATAGTAGGTTGTCTTGGAAAGTATGTACATTGGACGATGAGGGAGGTATGCTATCGGACTATGTACAGGGTCCTGATGTGATAATACCGGCTAACCCCTACGAACCGCAGGACCTGCAAGCCGATTCCGATGACGGTTACACATACACTTTCACATGGACTGCCGAGCAAGCCTCACCGTTATACTATATTGTCATAACGAATGCAAGTACCGACAACGCCGTTCATGCGCATGTCGTATCGCAGATGTCCGACTCCTATACATTCACCGAGTCAGGCTACTACAACTGGACAGTATATGCTTGCACAGCCGACACCACCTTCCAAGGATACAAGAATGGAACGATGGTTTCTGTGTACGGCACACCGGACTTCTCCATATCCCACCTGTCTGTATCTGCACAAGGACTGTTCGCAACAGCCACATGGGGAGGTGTTGCACCGCAATACGAGGTAACCCTTTATGACAACAATTGGACAACCTTGTACACCACCAATGTTGTTACACACACATGGCAATATACCGTACCTTCCACAGGAGGTTACTACGTAGCCGTCACACCGCTTGACACACACGGAAAAGTCCTTGCTTCTGCGGATACCTACTATTTCACCGCTGCGGACGCACCGAGCAAGAACATCACCGTACGCTCCTATATCCCCGCAGCAAGTGGTATGGACACATCCGATGGTATGTATTGCTTCTGGTGGACAGACCAAAGTTACGGCTGCACGCAGGCACAGCAACAAGCCGATGGCTGGTGGACCGCAACACTCACTATCTATTCCAATAGTGTTCAGTGTCTCCTGGTGGACCGTAACCCGCTTACGGATAAGAGGGAATGGAACGGATGCCAACAGACCTATGACTCTCCTTCTTTCTCTGGAGATACGTGCTTGGCAGTGGGCGACTACGATGGCTACAAGTGGAACTACAGCGTAGCACCGTGCGATGCGTACGCTGCTCAATACCTACCTTATGACCTGCAAGTCAATATAAGCATCACAGGTGCGGAATTTACATGGAAATCCAATGTGGATGGCTACTATGAGTTACGCTTGCAGCAGATAGGCGGGGACGATTATGCTACCTACTACGTAGAAGACGGCAAGAGTCTTTCTCTCATCTTCAATGGTGCGAGAAGTTATCAGTGGCGCGTGCGCACCCTGACCACAGACTATGTGCCTGTTTCCGAGTTCGTAGAGGGCACTCCCTTTGAAGTACAGGAGAACCCGTACGCACCCAAGAACCTGCAAGTATCGACGCAAGACAGCATCACCTACTATTTCACGTGGGACGCTGACACGGAGGCTCCGCTCTACTCGTTGCGGGTTTGTACATGGGTGGGCGATACGTATTGGCACCATTTGGTAAATGGCAGACCTGTCTCTGTCAAGTTCGAGCGACCCGGGGAGTACTATTGGCAAGTATATGCCCGAATGGCAGATACTACGGCAGTAAGTTTTGCCAATGGCGGTTACTTTGAGGTCCCCGAGAAGCAGCAATACATCATTGAGAACTTGAATGTCGTTACCATTGGCACTAAAGCAGTGGCTTCTTGGTCATGTATAGCCTCGGCGTATGAGGTGGCATTATACGATGCCAATGATAGTTTTCTTGGTAAAGAACTCACGGCAAATACGTATTACGAACTCACCGACCTTGCTGAGGGGTATTACACACTGCGGGTAACACCTGTTAGTCAGGGGCAGACCTACTATTATTACCTTGGCGAGACGGTTTCCGCTATGTTCTATATATCTTCTGTTCCTGTTACGCCGACCCGCTACTCGCTTCTGATAGGGGCTTCTGCAGGTGGTAGTGTGAATAGCGAAGTCAATGGCACGTACGACGAAGGCTCTGTCGTAACCATCACAGCGACTCCTGATGAGGGCTACCGGTTCACAATGTGGAGCGACCAAAACACCTCCGCCACCCGTACCATCGTCATCAGCCAAGACACCACGCTGATTGCGAACTTTGAACCTGTCACCACCTACACCGTTACGGTAAATACGGCAGATGGCGGTACCACCAATATCCAAGGCGCACAATCCTATGCCGAGGGCACGGAAGTGGCTCTCTATGCTACTCCCGATGCCACCCACGACTTTGCTTATTGGCTTGTTGACGGTACACAATACACTGCCAATCCGCTGCTGTTCACCGTAACGCAGTCTCTGACTGTTACATCGGTATTCACTCTGAAAGAGGAACCGGTCAACAATTATGCTATTCGCAACCTCTCTGTTACCACCGACCGGTATTTGGCTAAGGCTACATGGACCAGTGAGGCGCAGAAGTTCTACATCGTCATTACCGATGAATCGGGTGAGGAATTGGTGAAAACAATCATTTCTTCATCTGCCGATACCAAGCAATATATCTACTATGCAGACAAGGCAGGTACATTCACTATCTCTGTACGTCCTATGGACAATGCGGAGCGCAATTTCTTGGCAGAAGCGGAAACCAAAACATTCACCATTTGTCTGACGGCAGTGGATAATGTGGAAGCAGGTATGTCTGTCCGTGTCATAGAGCACACTATCGAGGTTACTGCCGTTTCCAATCAGACAATCAGCCTGTTGGATGCTACCGGCAAACTCCTCGCTACGGAATCCGATACACGTACCGCACGCTTCATTGTGCCGCAGGCTGGTATCTATATCCTCCGTGGCACCGGCTACACCGTCAAAGTGATGGTGCCCTGACCCTGTATGATAACAATAATGTATAAATATGACTTCCAGCAGCCCCTCCTTAGCGGGGTCCCCACAAGCCTGCGGGCGTAGTGGGGATGCCCTCTTGGAGGGGTAGGGGATGTCCTTTGTTTCTCTTATGAATACTTCCGAGCAATACGACGAAGTGATTGCGCGTTGCAGGCGCATCTACGAGTTGAAGATGCGGGACTACGGTCCCAGTTGGCGCATCATGCGTCCGCAAACGGTGAATGACCAGTTGTTTATCAAAGCCAAGCGCGTGCGCGAGATAGAGATGACAGGTGTCAATCTGGTGGGCGAGAGCGTGGAGGGCGAGATGATGGCGATAGTGAACTACAGCATCATCGGACTCATACAGTTGCGCCAAGGCTTTGCCGACAGCGTGGATATGACACGCGAGCGGGCTATGGAACTCTACGATGACTACATGGCGGAAGCCAAAGCCCTCATGCTGCGCAAGAACCATGACTACGGCGAGGCATGGCGGGATATGTTCCCCTCGTCGCTGACCGACATTATTCTCACCAAAATCAACCGCAACAAGTCTATCGCCGCCAACGACAACAAGACCCTCATCTCCGAGGGCGCCGACGGCAACTATTTCGATATGCTCAACTATGCCGTGTTTTACCTCATTCAGATGACGCTCCATGAATAAGACCAAGACCATCATCGCCACCATCGCCCGCGTCCTGCTGGGCGTGGTATTCATCTTCTCGGGACTCGTGAAGGCTGTCGACCCCCTCGGCACCACCTACAAAATCGAGGACTACCTGAAAGCCTTCGGCGGCTTTTTCAACGAGTTGATGCCGCTGGCGGGAGCCGCTGCGGTGTGCCTGATTGTGCTGGAGTTCCTGCTGGGCGTGTGCCTGCTGTGCAACGTCCGCACGCAATGGACCTCGTGGATTACGCTGGCGTTCTACTGCGTGATGACGCCGCTTACCCTGTACATCGCCATAGCCAACCCCGTGAGCGACTGCGGGTGCTTCGGCGACGCGCTTGTGATTACCAACTGGCAGACGTTCTGGAAGAACGTGGTACTGATTATTCTTGCCATTGTGCTGGTGGTGCTGCGCCGCAACGTGCATACGTTCTGGCACTGGTATATGGAACTCGCTATCGCAGCCCTTGCGGTCGTGGCGGTGGCGGGACTGATGCTCTATACCAATCTGCACCTGCCCCTGCTCGACTTCCGTCCCTACAAGGTGGGCAACAATATCGTGGAACTGATGGAGTATCCCGAGGACGCTGCGCCCGATGAATACGAGGTCACGTTTGTCTATGCCAAAGACGGACACGAGCAGACGTTCACCCTTGACAACTACCCCAAGGGCGACAGCACGTGGGTGTTCGTGAGCCAGAACTCGCGACTGGTGAAGAAGGGCTACGAGCCGCCGATTCACGACTTTGAGATTATGAACGCCGACTACGAGGACATCACCTACGACATCCTGGAGAGCGAGCAGCCCGTGACGATGGTGGTGATGTACGATTTGTCGAAGTCCGATATGTCGCTCATGCCCCGCGTGGAGGCGTTGTATGAGCATTGTGCTTTCGAGGGCAACCCGTTCTATATCCTCACGGGGTCGGGCACGGACGACATCCTTGCCTTTGCGCTGGAGCACCCCGACCTGTCCGATGCCGTCTGCACATGCGACCCCGTGACGCTCAAAACCATTGTGCGTGCCAATCCGGGTGTGTTTGTAGTCCAAAATGGCACGATTATTGATAAATATAATCTTCGGAACAGGGTTGATTAGTAGTTGAATGAGTTTATTGGGTTGACAAGTTGATATAAACAGTCTAATTGATATATAAGGTATGAGAACAAAAATGGTTGCAGGCAACTGGAAAATGAACAAGACCCTGCAAGAAGGTGTAGCATTGGCTACCGAACTGAAGGAAGCAGTAAAGAACCCCTCGTGCGCTGTCGTTATCGGCACGCCGTTTATCCACTTGGCTACCGTTGCCGAACTACTCAAAGACAGCCCTATCAAGGTGGCTGCTGAGAACTGCGCTGACAAGGAGAAGGGTGCCTACACGGGCGAGGTGAGCGCCGAGATGGTGAAATCGACGGGTGCCGAATACTGCATTCTCGGTCACTCGGAGCGCCGTGCCTACTACCACGAGGACTATGCTATCCTCCGTGAGAAAGTGCGCCTCGCATTGGCTAACGGTCTGAAGGTGATCTTCTGCATCGGCGAGGTAAAAGAGGAGCGCGAATCGGGCAAGCAGAACGAGGTGGTCAAGGCACAACTCGAGGGCTCAGTATTCAACCTCACCGCAGAGGAATGGAAGAACATCACGCTGGCTTACGAACCCGTTTGGGCTATCGGTACCGGTCTGACCGCCACCCCCGCACAGGCACAGGAGATGCACGCTTACCTCCGTTCGCTCGTAGCCGCACAATACGGTCAGGCTGTGGCTGACGACACCACCATCCTCTATGGCGGCAGTTGCAACGACAAGAACGCTGCCGAGTTGTTCGCCAACCCCGATGTGGACGGCGGTCTGATTGGCGGTGCCGCCCTCGTAGCCGAGAAGTTCCTCGCTATCATCAACGCCCGCTAATTCATAATTAAGGAAATGGCTCTTATCAAAACTATCAACCGCAACGGGGAGATACTCACTCCCCGCATTGCGGATGGTGTCATTATGATGGAGAACGCCACGGTGGTGGGCGATGTCACCATCGGCGAAGGCACTACGCTGTGGTTCAACTCCGTGCTGCGTGGCGATGTCAATACCATCACCATCGGCAAGCACACCAACATTCAGGACGGCTCTGTTCTCCACACGCTCTACCAGAAGTCCACTATCGTGATTGGCGACTATGTGAGTGTGGGGCATAACGTCACCATCCATGGTGCGCACATCCACGACTATGCCCTTATCGGAATGGGTTCCACGCTGCTCGATGATGTCGAGGTAGGCGAAGGGGCTATCGTGGCGGCAGGCGCGTTGGTGCTCAAAGGCACCAAGGTAGGGGCTTATGAGGTATGGGGCGGAGTGCCTGCCAAGTTCATCAAGAAGGCAGACCCCGAGCAGACCAACGAAATCAATCGCAAGATTGCCCACAACTACGCCATGTACGCCTCGTGGTACCAATAGCGGTGTAGCAACGCAACTCTGTTTGCATAAGGCTGCCTGACAAGTTTAGGCAGCCTTGTTTGTTGCAGTACGGCATACAAATCACCTCAATAGGATATATAGATAGTTCAAATACATCGATAATATTTGCCTTGCAAAATTTCTCCACGCGGACATGTTGTCCGCGTAAAGGTTTTGTTGGTTTTTCCGGTTTTGTTTTTCTTTTTGGCGTGGGGTAATGCGTAGGCATTTATGGCAGCGATTGTTTTTTAGGTTTTGGTGTATGCAAGTTCTTAGTTGTTGGTCCGTTGTTGTCAGTTGTTGACGAACATTGTGCGCATGTTGCGCACAACAGGTTTTGTTTGGTTTTATGGGTTTTGGTTTTTCTTCTTGTTGGATTGTGTGTGGCTATAGATAATCCCGTGTTTATCAATGTCTTTACTTGTCCTGTGTGTTTTGTTTCTGACTTGCGGATATGAGGAGGCGACTGACATACAGCCACTTATAAAAGAAAAGTGACAGAAAGTGACAAAAACTATCAAATCGCGACGGAAAGTAACAAAAACGCTCAACGCCTTCTGACTTTGTTGTATCTTTGCACCCGATTTGAGAAATCAAGTCCGGTTATTGTTTACGTGAACAACAAGTGCTGTATGCGTATGAATGTGTCATTTTTTTTTGGGGGGGTAGGCAGGGGGACACCATGGCAAACACCCTGCTGTGTGTATATAATGAAAGTTGTGTATAAAGTTGTGTATGTAATATATTGATTTTCAATATATTGTATTACCCCCCCCGTAAAATAGTCATATTTCGTATTTGCATATTCGGAAAAAAAGTTGTATCTTTGTGGGCTTTTCAGAGGGTGAAGTGAGAGGACGGTTTTGGAAGAGCAGTATTGTGATTATGTAACGCAGATGACGCTATGTATTAATGGCATACGTTATGTAACGCGAGGTACGAATGAATTAAATAAATGCAAGATAGTATGAAGACAAAAACTACATGGGTGGTGTTGGCAGCCTTGCTGCTCAGCACGGGAATGTGGGCACAGAATGTTGCCAAGGTTGCCAAAACGGCGGATGGTACGCTTGTGGGTGAATATGCGACTATGGCAACTGCTCTCGCAGCGTGGACGGATGGTACCACGCTGACGATGTTAAGTAACGCTACGTATGATGCTACGGCTACTGATACCATCAAAGGCACCCGCACTCTTGACCTCAACGGCAAGACACTCACTTGGAATACCAGTTTCGGGGAGGCGAGTCAGGCAGGTGTACTCTCTGCCATTGATGTGGAGGGAGAACTGACTATTAAAGCCTCTGCTGCTGATGACGCTACGCAAAAGGGTTCGCTGGTGCTCAATGTGAGCCATGACAAGAGTACCAATCTGTGCGCTATGTCGGTGGGTTTTGTTTCCAATATAGCCAAGTTGTCGGCTACGGACGGCGTGCATATCGTGGGTAATTTCGCTACCGCGCCGACATATACCAAATATGATGCGAACAATGTACCTACCAAACAAACGCTGCTGACGAGTTCTGTTATCTTCCCTGTGAATGGTGCGATGGATATTGAGAACGCCGATATACGAATGCAAGGGGAGTGTGGTATTGCTTTGAATATACCCGCTACGTCGGGTGATATAGTATGTGCCAACAATACTATCACCTACGAGGCAGGCACACCCACTGTGTGTGTCGGAAATTTTTATGGTATCAATGCCACCAAAGCGGGTATCGTACTGGACAATAACAAGGTGGATTTGTCTGCTGTAAACGGGACAGTCATAAACAGCAATAATGGCAAAACGGTTGCTCCTAACATCTATGCGTTGAAAATTGCCAAAACAAACATTTCCATCAAGGGTAGCGAGAGCCTTTACAAGGTGGATGCTACGGGAACAAACAATTACAGTGTGTACGGAGGAACCAGTTATGTGTTGTCTATCGAAGACGGTGTATTTGTAGGGAAATTGCAAGGAGGCTTTGTGGTATCAGGCGGTAAGTTTACGCATAAACCCGATGCCAAGTACGTGGCTGCAAACAGTTTCTTTGAGAAAGAAGGGGAGTACTATGTGGTAAAACACGGCAAGTCGTACGTAGTACGCATCAATGGTGTGGATTATTTGGATACAGATGATTGGGGTGCCGTTTGTTCGCATAGCGCAGACACATATACAGAAGCGAAAATTATTGCGCATACGGATTTCTCTATTCCTGAGGGTGCGTATGTCTTGCTGGGTTTTGCCACTTCTACGGATGCGGAGAAGTTCTCTGCTATGACGATTACCAACAATGGTAATCTGCGTTTGGGAACCAGTTGGAAGAGAGGCTCTTTTGTCAATAACGGTATGATGGAGATAAGCGTGGGTGCTACTTTCGGGGAAAAATCAGCGACCGCTATGCAAATTGTCAATAATGCTACGGGAAAGTTGTTTGTCAAGCCGTCGGCATCTATGGCAACCATCCTATTCAAGGACTACTTCACGCTTACCAACAATGGCGGACAGGTAGAGGTTTCGTATGGCAAATTTACGGAGAAAGCCTTTGCTCAGATATACAAAGAAGGAGAGTACAACTATATCGCCAATGGCTATATTCACCCGAAACAGGCAGACAGGTATTATCATATCATAGCCATAGATGATGTTGTGGCTACTGTGAACGAGGTAGAATATGAAAATCTGTACTATGCAATTCAGGCATCCTCTGAAGAGTATCCTGCTGTGCTGCAAAGAGATTGCACACGCAAGAGCAAATTCGCTTTCCAACCGACTAAGAGAAAAACGTGTGTACTTGATTTGAACGGCAAAACGCTTACACTGGATTATTCCGCCTACCCAGAAGACAAAAAACAAGAGTTTTTTGCTTTGAGGAATATCGATTTTACGATTCAGGGTAGCGGTTCCATTGAGGGTAATGGTGACATATTATTCTCACTGAACGGGAACAACAAGCCGGCTACGAACTATACGGTATTGACGATAGGAAAAGATGTGACACTTCGTCAGAAAGATGCTTGGTATTGTATTGCTGCGTTGAGTAAGACATATTGTCATGGTGTAGTAGTGAATTTCAATGGTAAGGCAGATGCCCAATGTGCATTTTATGTGAACGGTACAATTAACAACACTTCTGAAACTGCTTCGCAATTCAACATCAGCAGCGATGCTACATTTAATTGCTCATCCTCGTTGGCGTATGCCGCAGGTTATGCACGTTGGAATTATGCAGGTAATGCTACGGTAGGCAACTTTGGCGTGGAGGTACGCGCGGGAGAGTTTACAATGAATGGCGGTAGTATAATCAGCACCTCCGACGCTCCGGCTGATGACCAAGGCAACGGCAGCGGCTCTACCTCGCAGGCAAGTGCTATCGCCGCATGCCAACATAATACGAAGTTGCCGATAAAGGTTCTTGTCGAGGGCGGTTTGCTCAAGGCATATACGCCGATTTACCAAGCCAACCCTGAGAAGAACCCGCAGGAGGCTATCGACAAAGTGAGCGTTGTGGTGAACAATGCGCAGGTGTTCTCGACGAGCAAGAACATCGTTTGGTCTGCTAACAAGAAGATTACGCTCAACGGTGGAGTTTACAACATCAATCCATCGGCTTATG
>SAMEA104315439__coassemble_88_pt1 | contig 62292 bp, 45 predicted proteins | sample SAMEA104315439__metabat2_low_PE_016 | metagenome-assembled genome bin SAMEA104315439 (sample SAMEA104315439) | gut metagenome | biome: Monkey gut; feature: monkey-associated habitat; material: faeces | place: China | collected 2013 | reverse complement strand
GAGTCAATCGGGTTCACAGCGGGGTAACGCTTGCGGTCGGCACGGTTCTGCTCCAAGGCATAGAAACAGCGCGCCACCTTCTTCGTACCCTCCGTCACAGGCTCTTTCAGGTTACCGCCGGCAGGCGAAACCGTGCCGAGGAATGTTACGGAACCCGTCTTACCGTTATTAAGGTACACGTAGCCCGCGCGTGCGTAGAACGCACCGATGATTGCCGACAAGTCCATCGGGAAAGCGTCCTGACCGGGCAACTCCTCCAGACGGTTCGACATCTCACGCAACGCCTGTGCCCAACGGCTCGTCGAGTCCGCCATCAGCAGTACGCGCAAGCCCATCGAACGGTAGTATTCGGCAATCGTCATGGACGTGTAAACCGACGCCTCACGCGAAGCCACAGGCATGTTCGACGTGTTGGCAATGATGATGGTACGCTCCATCAACTTGCGCCCCGTGTGCGGGTCTTCCAACTCGGGGAACTCCGTAAAGGTCTCCACAACCTCGTTGGCACGCTCACCGCAGGCTGCGATAATCACGATATCCGCCTCGGCTTGCTTGGAGATAGCGTGCTGAAGCACGGTCTTACCCGTACCGAAAGGACCGGGGATAAAGCCCGTACCGCCCTCGCAAATCGGGTTCGCCGTATCAATCGTACGCACGCCTGTCTCGAGCAGTTTGAATGGACGCGGTTTGCTCTTGTATGCCAGAATAGCCTTCTTCACCGGCCATTTCTGCACCATCGTCACGTTGTGGTCCACGCCCTCGGCGTCTGTCAGCACGGCAATCGTGTCGTTGATGCGGTATTCGCCCGCTGCCACGATGCTCTTAATCGTATATTGCCCATCGAACACAAACGGCACCATTATCTTGTGCGGCTGGTGGTTCTCGTCCACCTCGCCGAGCCATGCGGCAGCCTCCACCTTGTCGCCGACCTTGGCGATAGGCTCGAACTTCCACAGTTTCTCTTGGTCGAGCGGGAAGTTGTACTCACCGCGTTTCAAGAACACGCCCGTCAGTTTGTTGAGGTCGTTCTGCAGACCGTCGTAGTTGCGGCTCAGCAGACCGGGACCGAGTGTCACCTCCAGCATGTGTCCCGTGAACTCCACGTTGTTGCCCACTTTCATGCCGCGCGTTGACTCGAACACCTGCACATACACGTTCTCGCCAACCACCTTAATGACCTCCGCCATCAGACGTGTTTCGCCCACGCTGATATAGCAGATTTCGTTTTGCGATACAGGTCCATCTACCACCACCGTTACGAGGTTTGCGATGATACCTTTTACTTTTCCTGTTGTCATATTTTATTGTAATTTTATTCCTTTTTTCATGTCTGCCACCAACTCGCGGAACACTTTCTCGCCCTGTTCCACCGTCAGCAGCGACCAGCGGTTCAGCATTTCCGCCTGCAGGTAGTACGCCAGCACGTTCTCCACCGAGAAGTGTATAAATAAGGTGTGCTCCTCCAGCCACACGAAGCGTATGGCGTCCATACGTTTCTCGCGTTCCATCAGGTTCTCGATGTCCACTAATGACATCACTTCGTGCAGGTTGTCCATCGCACCGCCCAGACCGAAGTCCTTCTGCTGCAGGTTCTTGCGCAGGATTTCCGCCACCTGGTTATGTCCCACAATGGCTTTGCGCACATCGTAGCCGTGCTTGCGGCAGATGGTCGCGGTCAGCACATTGTTCATATCTTGGTTGAAATAGAACCAGTCTCTCACGAAACGGTTCCTGCATTTCAAGCCCTTCTCGTACTTGAGTTGCGTGCGCAGGTCGGCTTCCGAAAGCACGCTGCGTGCCTCGTCCCACCATGACGGCTGCCCGATTATCGTGTCGTCATACGCTGCCACTTGCTCCACTATCTCGGGCGCGTCAGATGGCAGACGCAACAGGTCCAGCAACTGTTTGTCCTTCTCGCTCATGGTCTCCTCCAGCAACGCCAGCAGAGCCTCCATGGTCATAGGAGCCTCGCCGCCTGCCTTCAGTTCGGGCAAACCTGCCAATAAACATTCGTAACCCATTGTTAATGTATTTTATCTTATTACTTCGTTCTGCAAAATCCGCACCCAAATCACTTTTCCATCATTCCCCCATCATTCCAATCTCGAAATGCCGCCCCGTTTTTGCCGTTTCAAGCCCGAAATCGCGGGCAACAATTCAGCAATGGATACGCAAGGGATGCGCAAGGGATACCGAAACCTTACCGTGAGGATGTCAAGACTTTGTCGCGGGTCTGTCGGGAGTCTGTCGCGGGTGTATCGCGGGTCTGTGCAACTGCCGCGCCTTCCCTTTCCTGCCCCCTCGCAAACCCTGCAAAACGGTTAAATAACATTAAAACAGCATCTCCACCAACTGTGGACGGAGGAACTCTTTGAAGTACTCCACAAACTCCTTCTCGCCGAAGTTGAGTTTGTAACCGCCTTTCTCGGGGATGATGGCGAAATCGGTCTTGATACCCTTTACCTCTTCAATCTTCACGCCTTTGTCGAGCACGGCTTTGGCGTTGGCTTCGAAGTATTTCTTCAGAGCCTCGGCGTCCTTTGCCTCGATGGTTACCTCACCGTCCTTGACCATTTCCTCAGCCAGTTTGGCGATGATGCCCTGCATGAATGCAGCATCTGCGGTAGCGGCTTTCACGCTGTCCGCAGCCACTTTGTTGGTCAGCAGATTGGCCACCTCTGTACGCAGGGCACTTACGCTTTGCTCTGCAAACAGTTTCAACTCGGCACGTGTATTCTTATCCAACTCGGCTGCTTTTGCTTGTGCAGCGGCAATGGTAGCGTCGGCATCTTTTTGTGCTTTAGCCACGATAGCGGCAGCCTCTTCTTGTGCTTTGGCTACAATCTGTTGCGCCTCGGCATTTCCTTTCTCCACGCCTTCCGCGTAGATTTTGTTGGTCAATTCTGATAAATTCATTGTATCTTGATTTTAATTTATTCCATGGCAAATCTCCATTAAATCCCCGCTTCTTTTACAACCATCAGTCTATCCCCTTGCTGCACATTCCCGTTCCGTTTCGCGAAAAACAAATCCGCATGCAAAGGTACAAATTTTTCCTTACACCAACAAATCCAAACCCTAAAATATCCGTAAAAACCGAATTATGCACCTGAAGCGTAACATTCTGTCATCTCTTATTGTTGTACTCTTATGTTTCATATACTCGTTGTTGCCATTTTGTTAGTTTATTATTGATTTTATCGTTTTACTACCATTGCCATGTCTCAACCTCAATCCGACTGCAAAGGTACTACAAAGTCAGGATGCGTTGAGCGTTTTTGTTACTTTTTGTCACTTTCCGTCGCGATTTGGCGTTATTTGTCACTTTCTGTCACTTTCTGTCACTTTTCTTTTGTAAGTTGTTTATTGACAATGTACTACAGAGAGTAAGATGGCTGTTTATGCAAAAAGAGACTGCCTAAATAGGATTAAGCAGTCTCTTTGATATGGCGTTTATGGCTTATTCGGCACGTTGCCCCTGCATAGTGTAGCGGATACCGTCGCGGATGATATACAACTGTCCGTTCATTACCACCTTCTTCACCTCGGGAGCAGTAATGGTAGTGTTCTCTATACCGGTCGTTATGGCATCGCTGATTTTAATGCCGTCAAGAGCAAAATAAGTAGGTGTGTTGATGCCCCATTGCCCTGCGTCTGTGGATTTTATGCGGAAAGAGAGTCCCCAAGTTTTGCCGATAGAGGAGAGGTCAACTTTAGTCCAAGCGCGGTTGAACACGCCATCTACAGCAAGGTGATATTCCACACTATTCGTCTCTTGGTATTGAGCGTCTATGCCGCTGATAATGAGTGTAAGGGTGTCTTTGCCCGTGAAGGGACGTGCAGGCGATAGACCTTCTGTCAGAGCCTTCAGCGTGTTGGTGTTTTGGCAGATAGCCACCTCTTGCGGATAGTACTCGCCGTCAAAATACACGATATTGGAAGAAGGAAGTTTATCCGTATTGGTAGTTGTATAATACTCAGAGAAATAGCCTATCAGGAAGGGTGTACCCTGTCCTTTGAGTCCTCCTTTGGCAGTACAAGCAAAAGGATTGAGTGTGTCCGAAGCCACTTGGGAGAGAGTGAAGCCTTCCCATGATGTACCTCCGTAACTTGCTTTGCTCGGCATGTGGGAGAACATAAACTTTGCGTTGTTGCAGTAAATCATTTGGCACGCCCAGTTGTCGCTATAGGTGCTGTCCCAAACATCTTTGATGCTGTAGAGATAATGAATCTCGTCAACTGTTTGGTACTGGATAGGTTGCTGTGCCATATCGGTAGCCGTTGTGAGGTCGAGGGTGAAGACCTCGGCATTGGCAGTCATAGACAAGGCTGCCAGACATAAAAAGAAAAATTTCTTCATTGTTTGATATTATTAGTTAGTTTGTTTTATTTGTTGATAACTATCGTATTATTCATTATTTTGCAGGTACTGCAACAATCCTGCCATATTGTCGAACACACGGTCGGCACCTGCTCCCTGTAGGTCTTCGCGGGTGAGAATACCCGTATTCACAGCATACACGGTCAGTCCTGCACCTTTGCCCGACTGCACACCCATAGGGGCATTCTCTATCACCGTGCAATCCTCTTTGGGCAACCCGGAGCGTTCCCATGCCTTCAAATAGGGTTCGGGATCGGGCTTGCCATGCTTCACGTCCCATGCCGTAATCATTCTGTCGCGGGCAAACACACCTGGGAAGCACATCTCCAACTTGTCGAACAGGCTCTGCTGTGCGCTCCCCGTCACTATCCATATCTGATGCCCTTGTGCTTGTACATATTGCAGCACCTCCGCCACACCCGGTATGGGTTGGGCATCCCCCAGGTGGCGGAACAACTCGGTCTTCTCGTCATAGATGGTCCGCACCTCTTCGGGAGTGGCATGCCTGCCGCGTGCCACCATAAACGCCTCGTCAATAACGGATTCGCCTGTCCTTCCCTCATTCACATAGGTATCATGTGCTGTGAATGGCAACCCGTATTTGGACATCACCCGCTCCCATGCGATAGCGTGCAGGGGCATGGAGTCGAACAACACGCCGTCCATGTCAAAGAAAAAAACTCTCATTATGTACGATTTACGAATTTACGATGTACGATTTATATACGATTTTAGCCTGCGGCTTATTTACAATTTTGCCATATCAGATATGGGCATACTATATAAAATGACTAAATATCAAAATAAATCGTACATTGTCAATTTGTAAATCGTACATTGGATTGGTGTTCGGGGCGAAGGAGGTCGTTTACCGTCTTCACGGGATTAAACGTGCTTACAGGCACTTCCACAAACAGGGTATTCCATTTGGACATTGCACCGTTCCACAGTCCGGGCAACTCCAACGCCAGCAACTCCTTGCCATCTTTGGACTTATGGGAGATGAAGCCCGTCTTCTCGTCCACGAAATCAGGCAGGTGAAACGGCTTGCCGTGCACATCGCGCGTAGCACATACAAGGTCCACAGGGTTGAAGTGCGTGGCTTGTCGCATCAGTTCGAGGTTGCTTATCTGACTGGATTCCAATATCTGACGGCTGATACTGCCATCCGCTTCGCGCACGAGGAACGGTCCTCCACCGGGCTCGCCCGTATTCTTCACCACCCCGCACACACGCAATGGTCTATTAAGACGTGCCCGTTCCTCTGCCGACAGGTTCGGGTCTTGCAGACGCTCAAATATGCGCTTCTGCTCTGTCACCAGCACACCCGCCAACAGTTGCTTGTAGCGCACGGTGTCCCCCTTGAGCCTGTCGGGTACCACGTTGTCGATATTCTTGATGAATATCACATCCGCCTGCTGCTCATTCAGGTTCTCTATAAGCGCGCCATGACCACCCGGGCGGAAGAGCAAGGTACCGTCCCCGTTGCGGAACGGAGTGCCGTCAGGATTAGCCGCCAAGGTATCGGTAGAAGGTTTCTGCTCCGAGAACGACACATGGTAATGCACGCCATATCGTTTCTCATACTCCGCCAAATGCTCCTCTATATGTTTGTGGAACAACTCCAAATGCGCGTGGCTGACCGTGAAATGCAGATTCACTTCGCCTTTTGAAGCCGCATACAAGGCACCCTCCACCATGTGCTCAAGTGCAGGCGTGCGCGCCCCGTCCTTGTAAGAATGAAACAGCAGCAAACCCTTTGGCAAATGTCCGTAGCCCATATCGTTCAGCAGATGGCTTACCGCCGCCTTGCCCTCATAACCCGCTAACTGTGAGCCAAAAGCGAAGTCGTCTTTGTGTGTCAGAAACTGTTGGATAAACGGTGTTTCCTCACCCGTATTCAGATACTCGAACAGGTTTTTGAACATACGGCTCGCAGCCCCGCTGGCAGGCACAAACTTCAATATCCTATGCCCCTCGTCCAAGTACGCCTGCCATGCACGGATATATCCGGCCGCTTCTGTCTCCGTAGGTCTCAGAATACCATTCCCCACAGCCGCGGGAGCCACAATATCCAACTCGGGAAAGCCTGTCCGGAAGGCTTCCATTTGCTTCTCTGCCCGCTCTTGCGAGATACCGTGCGCTTTCAGTTGCGCCAAATCTGCCGATGTAAACATAACTGATACCCTAATAAATATGCTGCAAAATTAGTATTTTTTCTCCAAACACACAAAAACACTTGTATATATCCAGAGCAACCGCGTTGAAATAGCATTAAAATGCCATCAGAAAGAATATATATAGTTCGGATAAGCCGATAACGACGCGAGCCGCATAAGGAGTTCTACTCAGCCCACTGGGCTTCGTATCGCTTCGGCGCTCAGTGTGCTTTGCACACCCGCCTCACGCTTCATGTCCCCCATACACAGAAAGGGTTGCCCATGTAAGCAACCCTTTCTGTGTTGAGCCCCTCCCTAGGAGGGGGTGGAGAGGCCTTTACTTCATCTCTGCGCCCGTGAGGGTGTAGGTCATGCCGTGGCGCTGGATAAGCAGTTGTCCGTTGCGGAGTACCTTGGGCAAGGTGGTGGTACTACCCGCAGATGGATTGTCTATGGCAGTGCCATCTCCCTGCGTCTTAAAAGAGCCTGTATAGTTCTGCAACTCCTTGCCGTTGCTGTCTTTAACGGACAGGGTGTAGTCATACTGCGTGCCGCTCTCCAAGCCCGTAACGGTGAACTGGTAGCCTTGTGTGGTCAGCGTAGCAGCAGGTGCATGATGCGGTGTGCCATAGCGCGACGGTGCTGCAAAGGCGATGTTGGTCAGTTGCCCGTCTGCGTTGAATACAAGAGTGCATACCGTCTCCGTACCACGGGTGATGGCTATCGTGTATGTCTCCGCATTGGGTATTATCTTCCACGTAATCGTAACTTCCGCAAACGATGGCTTCACCGTTGGCTGTTCGTCACCGGTATCTACCGTTGACGCCCCAATAGGCAAAATCTGCCCAAAACCTTTCCATTCCTCAGCCTCTTTGTACTGACTGATAGCCTTCGCCGGCACATACAATCGCATCTTGTGCAACATATTTGAATTAAAGATAACACCATCATATCCCTCATGTACATCTGGAATAATAATCATTGGCGGCACATTGGCATAGCAAGTAACAGATTGGATGTTCTCACAATAAATAAAAGCACCGAACCCAATGCTCAGATTATCGTTATTGCCAATAACAACGGATGTAAGGCTATCACAACTATAAAAGGCTTCATCTCCAATACTCGTCACACTATTAGGGATAGTGACAGATGTAAGACCAGTGCAACCTGAGAAAGCACTACTACCAATACTCGTCACACTATTGGGTATAGTAATCGATGTAAGACTGCTGCACCTCCAAAAAGTGCCATCTCCAATACTCGTTACACTATTGGGAATGGTGATAGATGTAAGACCTGTGCAGCCAAAGAAAGCAGAACTACCAATACTCGTTACACTATTGGGAATGGTGATAGAGGTAAGACTTGTGCAGCCAGAGAAAGCACTGTTTCCAATACTCGTTACACTATAGGTAGTACCATAATAGGTAACAGAAGAGGGGATAGTGATAGAAGTTAACCCTGTATAATTATTAGAATCAAATCCATCTTGATATGTTACTTCCACTGTCTTATCACTACCACTTGTGATGTTATAGTAGAGGTCACCATACTTGAAATCGTAAGCCCAAAGGACTGTGTTGGCAAAGAGTGCCACTAATAATGATAATAATTTTGCTTTCATACTCATTGATTTTGATTGTTAAGTTGGTTGATTGCTGTTATTACAGCATCCACAATTAGTTGTATGAAATCGTCAAGTGCATTATTTGGTTCATGCTCAAGAACATCTCCTATGTTTACATTAGGAATAATTGGTGGCAACATAACTATTTCATGCCCTTGGTCTTCCAAAGCATCGGAAATACGTTGTAGATTGAGGTTTCGTCTTCCTCCAAGATTCATTCCTACAACAATGATTTCTGCTCCTTGACGAGATAATAGGTCTATGCCTCCCAAAATACGTTGTGGTTCTTGTCTTATGCAAAGGACACCTACATTTCGTCCATGAATTTCCAACAATGACTTGAATTTGCAAGGGTTGCCTTGTAGAGTTCGGAACTTAGGTTGTTCTACATTGAGCATTGCGTGCTGATTGCCGTACCAAAAATGGTGTGGCATTGTGGCTGGGTAGTTTACCAAAGTATGGTACACCTGCCATGAGATGTGGTCACGAATAATTTCGTTGGCACATCGGAAAATAATAATTTTTGCCATAAGCAATAAAAGTTTTTGCGGGCGGCGGGTCCGACCAACCCATTACAAAAAACAAAGCGTGGAACCCTTATCCTTGCTTATTCCTTGTATCTTGGCTCTGGTAAACCTTCCTATAAGAATAAACAATAACGCCCACGCCGATATGTACGTGTACACCAAAAACGGTGCACCAAATACACACCTATGGGCGTTTACTGCATTCTTGTTTTGGATAGGTTGAAATTTACCAGACTTCAGATACACCAAAACAAGCGCCGATAAACGCCGTTTTAATAACAATATCATGCAAAGACCCCTTGTGCGGTGGCGTTATTGTTGCGGTTGTGACCACATACACATACAACAATTGCCCGATAATACGGACAACAACCATAGTTGCACGCAGTCATTCCCACCCCAACTATCCCCAACGTAAGTCTTTGCGGTTGCAAAGTTACAACAATTTTTACAGATATACAAAAAGTGAGATGAATAACTATGCACTCCGTACCCCAATAGTAGGAACATATAATTAGCCGTGTAATTAACTATTAATTCGTTGATGGTGTGTGAATTAACCAAAACGTGGAAAACAAACAAGACCTGTTGTGCGCAGTATGCGCACATAGTTTCGTCAACAACTAACAACAACTGACCAACAAACATGTAAACCATCGCCGCCAATAAGCCGTTATTGCATTATTCGGCACATTTCTCCATTAAATGCCATTAAATAACCATTAAAACACAGAGAAACATATAATTATCCACGAATTAACCATTAATTCATTTACGATTGACGAATTTACGATGTACGATTAGACCAAAATAATAGAAACAAAAACATTCAAAACAAAACCTGTTGTGCGCAACATGCGCACATATTCGTCAACAACTACCAACAACAGACCAACAAACATGTAAACCATCACCGCCCATAGACCATTCTATTTACGATTTACGAATTTACGATGTACGATTTATGTACAATTGGCGGCGATGCCGCATTATTTACGTATTTGCGTAGTCTGCCATAACGATGCGAGAGAAGCATCTCATTTTCGCTCACATTGTTTCTCTATGATCTTTATAACGATGCGAGAGATGCATCCCTTTCGCCCACGAGGCTCATAGGGACCCCGCCTGCGTCGTCCCCCAATTGCGCATTGTGATTACACATTCCCCAAGGCGGTAGAGGGTGGGGTGGGAGATATGCAGAAAACGTCCGTGGTTCACACACTTGCCACCGAAACGGGATTTGAAAGTGCGGACACCATAAGGTACGTCAGGCACCCCCGCTCCCATAAAATCAAAGGCGGTAATGCTGTGTGTGGCGGCATAGTCTATGGCTGCATACGTGGCTAATACGGACGGATACAAGTGCCGGTATTCTTTGTCCAAACCGCAGATATACCACTCATATATGGTGCGGTGGTCGAGTATGGGGCAGGCAATACCGCCGATAACGGTATCATGGTACTTGATTAACAGGAAGACGGCGGCACGGGTGTGATAGAGTTGCAGGAAAAACGACAAAGCGGGTATGGGAGTCCTGACCTTGTTTGTATATAGGTGATGCAGGATACGGTACCACGCTGCAATATCCTTCTCCGTTTTGGCTTCTGTGATATATGCGCCGTTGGCAAGCCCTTTGCGTATTTGACGACGGCGGTTGCTTTTCATCCGGTTGAGGACTGCACTGCGGTCGGTGCAATCCACTTGGAAATTCAGGTGAGGGACATAGTCGAAACCTTGTGCGATAAAGAGGTCCTTGTGGCGTGAATAGTCGTGCAGGTTGCGGAACTCGATATATATACTTTTGTGGCTCAGGTTGTTGCGAGTGACAGACAATAACAGCGACAAGGCTTCTTCGCGGATGTTTTCGCTCAACAATGCACCACCTATGATGATGGCACGGCGGGTGAAATACTGCTTGATGGGGGTGGGTGTGTGGGTGATGTAGCCAGCGACAAGTCCGCATAGGTTGTGATCTTCTTCCACCGCAAAGACGAAAGGACGCATACTGCGGGATTGGCTTGCATAGAACAGGTACGCTTCCCGCGTCTGAAACCATGTGGCATAGGGGGACTGCTCCGCAAGGGTATCCCATGACTGCGGGGGAATATCGGTATATGCAGTGAGCAGGCGTACCACGGGCATTGCAGCGTTAGCCAATGATTTGGAGTATATCGGCAGGGTGACGGGCAAGGTAGTCGGGACGGGCTGCCTCCAAATCGCTTTCGGAGCAGAAGCCCCAAGTGCAGGCGATGACAGGGAGATGGGCGTTGCGGGCGGTGTCGATGTCCACGAGGGAGTCGCCTATATATAATAGTTGAGAGTTGAGAGTTGAGCGTTGAGGGCAGTTGATAGTTGAAAGTTGATAGTTGATAGAAGTTGAGAGTTGAGAGTTGAGAGATGTTGAGTGTTGAGAGTTGAGGGCAGTTGAGTGTTTAGAGTTTAGTGTTGAGAGACGGGTAAGGATGTCGTGGACGATTTGCGGGGCGGGCTTGCGGGGAACATTGGGACGCTCACCGAAAACCACGTCAAACGTGTCAGGGAAGAAATGTTCAACCAATTGGGCAGTAGCCGCCTGGTATTTGTTGGAGGCTACGGCAAGGCGGAAACCACGTTGCTTGAGTGCACGGAGCAGTTCGGGAATACCCTCATAGGGCTGCGTGTGGACACAGTTGTGAGTGTCGTAGTAAGGTACAAACACTTCGCGTAAGCGCAGTATGGTGGCTTCGTCTTTGTGACCGACGGGCAAGGCACGCTCGATGAGACGGTTGACACCGTTGCCCACAAGGTGAGGGTATTCGTCCAAGTCATGCTGCGGGAAACCAAAGGCGGCTAAGGCATAGTTACACGCAGTACCAAGGTCAGCAATGGTGTTGAGTAAGGTACCGTCGAGGTCGAAGATACAGATACCACTACTGACTCCCCCTACAGACTCCCCCCACCCCCTCAAAGAGGGGGCTTGCAAATCGGGGAAAGTACTTACATTAGATAATTGTTTCATCAGTTGATTCAGAAAATACTATCTGGTGCGTTGGCGGAGGGCTTCGTAGAGCATGATGCCGGCGGCTACGCTGACATTGAGACTCTCGATGGGTCCGTGCATGGGGATACGCACATGGTCGGTACAAAGGCGGAGATTGGGCTCGTAGATGCCACGGTCTTCACTACCCATGACAATGGCAAGGGGCACGGTGAGGTCGGCATCGGTATAGTCGTGGTCGGCATGTTCGGTCGCCGCAACAAGGCTGATGCCGGAGTCGCGGAGGTACTGAAGGCACTGCTGCAGATTATCCACCTTGCAGACAGGCAGCGAATGGAGTGCACCCGCAGAAGTCTTGACCGCATCACCGTTGATGCTGACACTGCTACGCGCTGCGACAATGAGCGCATCGGCTCCCGCACAAGCACAGGTACGGGCTATGGCACCGAAGTTGCGGACATCGGTGATACCATCCAACACCATGAGCAGAGGCGTTCTGCCCTGCTCGAAAAGCGTAGGTACGAGGTCCTCAATGCGGTGAAAATCAATGGGTGAGAGGAAAGCAATGACCCCCTGATGGTTCTTGTCGGTGTATTGATTGAGTTTCTCGAGGGGCACCTTCTGTACGGGCGTAGTGGTGCCTTGGAGACGCTTGAGCAGTTCACGCCCCGTGGCAGAAGTCATATCGCGGCGCAGAAGAATCTTGTCGAGCGTCTTGCCCGCTTCGATAGCCTCAATGACCGCGCGCGTGCCGAAAATCATTTCCTTTTCGGGCACACGGCGCGTCTCGTATTTGGGTTTATCGGGATTGAACATGGTTGTCAGGCGTTGGTTTGCAACTGCTTGAGGATTTTGGCGCGCACGAAGTTGTCGAGACGCCCGTAGATTTTGCGTTTGCCTGTACGCGGGTCCATGGGGGAGTCGGCTTCGGGGTGCTTGAGTTGCGCCTCCCAGCGGCTGACCCATTTGGGACGGGCGGGGTTGTGGTCTGCGAGTTGCTCTTTGGTCAGACGGCAAGCCTCTTTGAAACGGCGCAGTTTAGCCAGTTCAGCCCCCGTAGCGGGCTTCTTCTTCCAGTCGCGCGGGTTGGAGATAACGTACACTTCGGCTGCGCATGTGCCCGTTTGCACTCCGTCAGGGGAATAGGTGCCCTTCTGGCGGTAGATAACTTGCTCTTTCTTGTTGAGTTTGCCCCTTACGCTGTCGATGGGGTGTGAAAATTCCACGTATGCCATAAGATATTTACGATTTAATAATTTACGATGTACGATTTTATATAATGTATTGTATATTTACGATGTGCAATTTGCATATCCTCCTACAATAATCGTGCCAATCACATACTAATCACATACTAATCACATACTAATTTCATACGGAAGACCCGAGAATGACACGAAGACTCCCAGACGGCTCCCCCTGCCCCTTCAGAGAGGGGGGACAATAACCGGTATCACAATAAGGAATTTGCAGCAGGTGTTGCAGGTGTCGGATATTTTGTGTAATTTTGCAACCGTGAACAAGGTGAGATAAACCTTGAATAAAAGAGATGGCAATGCAATATATAGGAATCATACCTGCGCGCTATGCGAGTACGCGGTTTCCCGGCAAGCCGTTGGCGGATATATGCGGGAAACCGATGATTCAGCGTGTGTATGAGCAGGCGCGGAAGGTGCTGGACACGGTGATTGTGGCGACGGATGACGAGCGTATCTTTGGCTGTGTGAAGGGCTTTGGCGGACTGGTGGTGATGACCTCGCCCGACCATAAGTGCGGTACCGACCGTGTGGAGGAGGCATACGAGATATACAAGAGCCGGCAGATGTGGGCATTGCCTGACGATGAGGTGGTGGTGATAAACATCCAAGGCGATGAGCCGTTTATCCAACCCGCTCAGATAGAGGCGATTATGTCGTGTTTCCCTACCGAGATTGCCACGTTGGTGAAGCCGTTTTCGCAGGAGGACACGTTGGACGATTTGGAGAACCCGAACTCGCCGAAAGTGGTGTGGTCGGAGCAGACAGGTGAGGCATTGTACTTCTCGCGCAGCGTGATTCCGCACTACAGAGGCGTGAACAGGTCGGAGTGGCTGCTGCGCGGGAAGTTTTATCGGCACATAGGCATGTATGCGTACCGTGCGGACGTGCTGAAACGCATTACCCGCATGCCGCAGACACCGCTGGAACTGGCAGAGAGTCTGGAGCAGTTGCGGTGGATAGAGAACGGCGTGAAGGTGAAAGTGGCGGTGTGCGACACCTATTCCATAGGAATAGACACGCCCGAGGACTTGGAAAATGCAATCAAGTACTTGAAAATGAGGTAACAAAATACGGGGAACCACCACACGTACCACCTGTTTCCGGCGAGGTACTGAGTGCGTCCTTGCATAGAATAACTGTTTAGAAATCAATAAATTACTAATAACAAGAGCGTATGAACAATACACCGACTCCCCATATCGGGGCGCAGTACGGCGAGATAGCCGAGACTGTGATTATGGCAGGCGACCCTCTGCGCGCTAAACTGATGGCAGAGAAATTTCTGGACAATGCAGTCCAATTCAATAATGTACGCGGAATGCTCGGATTTACAGGCACTTACAAAGGCAAGCGCGTCAGCGTGATGGGGCATGGCATGGGCATTCCGTCGATAGGCATCTATAGTTACGAGTTGTATAACTTCTACGGCGTGAAGACGATTATCCGCGTAGGTAGCGCGGGCAGTATCCACAAAGACCTGCATATCGGCGACCTTGCCATTGCGATGGGGGCCTGCACCAACAGCAACTATGCTGCGCAATATGAGTTGCCGGGGACATTCGCACCTATTGCCGATTTCGACCTCTGCCGCCGTGCTGCCGAGGCTTGCGAGCAATTCGGCTACCACTACAAGGTGGGCAATGTGTTCTCGTCAGATACCTTTTACACGGAGAATGCGCACAATGACAAGTGGATAAATATGGGCGTTATGTGTGTGGAAATGGAGGCTCCTGCGCTGTATATGAATGCGGCACGCTCCGGAAACAAGGCATTGGTTATCTGTACGATAAGTGATAATATACTGACGGGGGAAGTAACCACGGCAGAGGAACGGCAGAACAACTTCACCCACATGATGGACGTGGCGTTCAGTCTGGTGTGATTGTGGGTGCGCAATGCATAATGCTTAGGTATAATTGAAAGTAAAAAAGCGTGTTGCTATTGTGTATGTCGCGGAAAAGCAGTACCTTTGCAGCCGCTTTTTAGGAAAGTTGTCTGAGTGGTCGAAAGAGCCGCACTCGAAATGCGGTGTACGCATTACGTCGTACCGGGGGTTCGAATCCCTCACTTTCCGCAAGAAATGTGCTTGAAAAGTATGAGCCTAATCGGGAGAACCCCGATTAGGCTTTGTTATTTCCCCTGTTGGGGGCAGGGGATATGCACAGGCTATACCGTGGTGCCGGCTATATGGATTTGAGACCACGGCGGATAACCATTTGCGTGTTGAGGGTGTTGGGTACGAGAGGGAGGCGGAGGATGTTCTTTATCAGACCCTGCTCCGTGAGGACGGTTTTGATACCAGATGGGTTGCCCTCCACGAAGAGCAGGTGGATGATATGGGCATAGCGTTGCTGGAGTGCCATACTGTGTTCGTGCACCAAGCGCCCCATATCCTCGGGGAATGCGTTGCTTGCCACGCTGATAAGCCCGTCGGCTCCCGCATTCATGAGTTCGCAAGCGATACCGTCGTCACCACTGATGACGAGAAGTTTGCCATTGACAAGGTCGATTAACTCGGTGATTTGCTGAATGTTACCGCTTGCCTCTTTGATGCCGGCGATACGGTCGGGGCAGGCATCGTAGATGCGCATAACGGTCTCGGGCAGCAGGTTGACGCCCGTACGCCCGGGGACATTGTAGAGGATAACGGGGATTGGGCTCGCCTTGGCGATAGCCGTAAAGTGCTGATAGAGACCCTCTTGCGATGGTTTGTTGTAGTATGGGCAAACGGATAGGACAGCCGCAAAGTCGGATTGCAGCGTGTCTCGGAGTTCGTTGATACGGGCTATGACAGCGGCGGTGCAGTTGCCGCCCATGCCAAGGACAAGGGGCACGCGACCTGCCACTTGGCGGACGATATGTTGGCGGACAGCGTCCTGTTCGGCAAGGGTGAGTGTGGCGGTTTCGCCAGTGGTGCCAAGCACTACGAGATAGTCGATGCCTGCAGTGGGTGTGACAGGTGTGCGAGAGGATAATTGTTTGTCTATCAGACGGGTAAGCGCAGCATAGTCCACGCTGCCATCTTCGCTAAACGGAGTGATAAGGGCGGTGCCGAGACCGGTTAATGAAGGGTTCATATAATTAATTAAGGACTCCCCCTACCCCCTCAAAGAGGGGGTGTTTATGGTAGAGTGTAAACATTTTATTTTTATTGATACATGTCGGTAACATATGGGTAACATCTTGGTAAAACCAAGGCAACCTTTCGGAAATCACATAAGAATCACATATGAATCACATAAGAATATCATATACTTTGCCTAATGACGACGCGAGCCGCGTCGTCTCCCAATAGTACATAAATTGTTGCCTAATCGTCTTCCAATTACTTTTCATTATGGTTGAGTGGTGAACATATCGAGGTACTTGATGATTTGGGTGAAGAGGTAGTCGGGGGTGTCCTGCGCGGGGGTGTTGATGGTGAGGTCGTAGATGCCATCGCGCGTGTAACGGCCGACCTTGAACGATGCGCGGACGTAAAGCGCCATGTAGAGCGAGACCAAGGTGGGACGCTGCGTGAGGTCGATGAAAAGGTCGTACTCGTTAGCCGTGAGGGCGCTGAGGACCTCCTTTTTGGGGCGGGAGAGCAAGGCGCAGACCTGCTTTTTGTCCGGCACGGTGAAGGTGTCGATTTGCCTTCGGGCGGCAGCGTTGCCGTGGTTGGACAGTTGGCGTGTGAGCGCGGAGATGTCGCCGCCATCGTGGAGAACGGCGATACGGTGCACCTTCTCCCAACGCGGCATGACGACATGACGATGGGATTGGTGGTGCTGTATGTAGTTGAATATCTTTTCTTTGAGTGACATTGGCGGTTTATACGTTTATAGGTTGATGAGTTGATACACGGTTGAATGAGTTGAAAGGGTTGAGGGGGTGAGCCTATTCGTTGACCGGAGTGAGCATTCGGAGGAAGTCATCCTCGGAGACGAGCGGGATGCCGAGGTCTTCCGCTTTCTTGCGTTTCTCGGGACCCATGTTGTCGCCTGCGAGAATGAAGGAGGTCTTCTTGCTGACCGAACCGACGTTCTTGCCGCCGTTTGCCTCAATCATTGCCTTGTACTCGTCACGGCTGTGGCGTGCGAAGACACCCGAGATGACGATGCTCTTGCCCGCGAGCAAGTCGGAGGTCGGGGTTGCGTCTTCGGTGCTCGCCATCTGCACACCGGCAAGACGTAAGCGATTGACTATCTCGATGTTACGGATGTCGTTGAAGTAGGCAATGACATTGTCGGCTATCTGGTCTCCGACATCTTCGATGGACGTGAGTTGGTTGTGCGTAGCCCATTGGAGGTCATCAATAGAGCGGTAGCGGCGTGCGATTTTCTTGGCAGTCGTCTCGCCGACCATGCGTATGCCGAGGGCGAAAAGGACACGGCTCCACGGCACCTGTTTGCTGGCTTCGATGCCCGCGAGAATGTTTTGCGCCGACTTGATGCCGAGGCGCTCTTGACGGGCTAAGTCGTTGAGTGTCAGGTCGTAGATGTCGGCGATATTGTGCAGGAGCCCCTGCGCGTAGAGGAGGTCGATGGTCTCCTCGCCGAGTCCGTCGATGTTCATGGCGCGGCGGGAGACGAAGTGCTCCATCTTGCCCTTGATTTGTGGCGGGCAGCCTTGCTCGTTGGGGCAACGCCACGCGGCTTCGCCCTCGACGCGGACAAGGGGAGTGCCACAGGCAGGACAAACTCCCCCAACCCCCTCAAAGAGGGGGCTTACAGAGCATCCGTTGAGCCCCTCCTTTGGAGGGGTTGGGGAGGTCGGGTTTATTTCTTTGCCGACTATCTTCGGGATGATTTCACCGCCCTTTTCGACCCAGACCATGTCGCCCTCACGGATGCCGAGGGAACGTATGAAATCCTCGTTGTGGAGGGTGGCACGTTGGACAATGGTGCCCGAGAGTTGCACAGGGTCGAGGTTAGCCACAGGAGTGACGACCCCCGTGCGTCCGACCTGATATGTGATGCGGTGCAGGCGGGTGAGTTGACGCTCGGCGGGGAACTTATAGGCAATAGCCCAACGGGGTGTCTTGGCGGTGTAGCCGAGTGTCTGCTGCTGGGCTAAGTTGTTTACTTTCAATACGATGCCATCGGTGGCAACGGGTAGGTTCTTGCGTTCGGTGTCCCAATGGGCGATGTACTGCATGACCTCCTCGACACTGTGGCAGACGCGGATGGCATCGCTGACTTGGAAGCCCCATTGGCGCGCGAGTTGCAGGCGCTCGTAGTGGGTGGTGCCAGGTAGATTGTCGCCCAGCATATAATACAGGTAGGCGGTTAACCCGCGACGTGCGACCTCGCGCGGGTCCTGCAGTTTGAGGGTGCCCGAGGCGGCGTTGCGAGGGTTGGCAAAGAGCGGCTCTTCCTGCTCCTCGCGCTCGTGGTTGAGACGGTCGAATGCAGCCCACGGTAGCAAGACCTCGCCGCGCAACTCGAAGAAATCAGGTATGTCTGGACGGGTGATTTGCCACGGGATAGTGGGGATGGTCTTGATGTTGCTGAGGACATCGTCGCCCTTGATACCATCGCCGCGCGTGACGGCATGGGTGAGGATGCCGTGCTCGTACCAGAGGGAGATGCTGAGCCCGTCGAACTTGAGTTCGCAGACAATCTCCACATTATCAGGAAGTTTGCGCACCCAGTCCTCCACCTCCTCGCGCGAATAGGTGTTGGCAAGGGAGAGCATGGGGTAGCGGTGCGTGATTTGCCCGAAACCCTTCTTGGCGGAGAGGTCGGAGCCTACGTGTTGGGTGGGCGAGTTGGGGTCTGCCATCTCGGGATGAAGTGCCTCGAGGTCCTGCAGGCGGCGCATCTTGTGGTCAAACGCTTCATCGGACATAGTCGGGGAGTTGAGGACGTAGTACTTGTAGTTGCTGTCCTCCAACTCACGGCGCAGGGCGAGGATTTCGTCGCGCTCGGGTTGGGTTATCTGGTCGAAAAGGTCCATAGTGCTTGGGGATTAGCGGACAATCAGTTTGGTGGGCAGGCAGGTGCCCTGACCATATATATTAAGGATGTAGATGCCCTGCGAGAGACCGTCGATATTCTGCTCGATGGAGGTTATCTTGCCTTGTGTAACAACCTGTCCATCAACGCGATAGACTATATAATAGCCGCCTTCGGCATTGCGTATGCAAGGCGTGGCACCTTCGTAAAAGACCTCGTAGTTGTTGAACGAGGGTTCAGTGTGGCGGGTGGAGGTGCTGCTATCCAAGCGCAGTCCGACCAGTATGGGGTCGTGGTCGCTGCAACGGAACATGGTGAGGTCGTCGGAACTGTCGTAGGTGTAGCGGTCGTGCTCATCGGAGTTGATGTGGTATGCCACCATGCCCGTGACCTGCGGGTACAGGGTGGAGTTGCAGAGCGCATGGTCGAGGTAGCCCGCCTGCCCGTGGAATGTATAACTATAACTGCTGTCGGCATGGAAGGCACGATGCATATCTATCATGCCACCCTCGCGAAGAACGGTAATGGGGTCCTCCTTGGCATAGGCGTTGAGGTCGCCCATGATGAGAATGTCATCGTCATGAAAACTGAGACGGTCGCGGTCGTAGGAAGCCAGCACGGCTTTGGCTTCCTGCACGCGTGTGGCATTGTAAACTCCCTGTCCATCGCCTTGGTCTTTGTCGGAACCAGTAGCATTTTGCGCTCCACTCTTCGCCTTGAAGTGATTGATAGAGAAGATGAACCGCTCACCTGTTGCGTTCTCCGTGAACACTTGCGCCTTCTTGCGTGTAGAGAGGTAAGAATCTGTGCTATGGATGGCGCCATAAGGAGTGACAGTTTCCGAGCAATAGATGTAGCCCGACTTGGTGTAGGTGCCATAGACGGAACTATTGTCGTTGATAGCCACATAGTTACGTCCTGTGTTGCGTGTGAGGTCTGCGGCTATCTCGTTCATGGCATCGGGGCCCTGCTGCACCTCGACAAGCCCGTAGATGTCGGCGTTAATCTTGGCAAGTGCCTTGCTGATTTTGGTGCGCTGCTTCTGATGCTCGGAGTTGCTGCTTGGTCCCATGCCGTTGGAGGCAAAGTTCTGCGTAAGGTAGTACTCGCAGTTCATGGCGCATATTAATAAGGTGTGCTGCCCACGTGCATCAATGGCATCTGTGTCGTATCCCTGCTCGAGTTCGGCACGGGTGTTGCCCGCCCACGTGCAGGATTGGTATTGGACGTTGCCAGTACTATTGACCTTGACGGTGAGGTTGAGTAAACGCTCGCCCATGCGGTGGTAGTCGTTGATACCCGTCAGCGTGATTTCGCCCGTAGAGTTGGCGGAAAGGATAGCATTGTACTCGGCAGACAAAGGAAGGGCTTGATTAGTAGGCACAAAAGTGCGGCGCGGGGAGATGATAAGCCTACCGTCGTAGTAGTTGTTGGTGACGTAGAAGGGTGTGGTGAACTGTATGGTCTGCCCCTGATACTGACGGAGGTCGGTGTTTGCCCATGTCTGCGGGTCGGCAATGGTCACTTTGGTTTGTGCGGAGAGAGTGGCAATGTTTGTGAAAAATAGACCTAAAAGAAAGAAGTACAACGTAATGGCACGCGCTATGAGATGGAGAGATTTCATAATTCAAATCGGCTTTTTAAGTGTGCAAAGTTAGTGTTTTTCTGTGATGTATGCAAAAAGCGTATCTTTTTTGCGAAAAAATCATTTGGTATTTGCAGGGTTCAAAAAAAAGCAGTACCTTTGCAGCCGCTTTCGAGAAACGATGGTATGTTGGTTTTTCAAAGTAATGTCTCCCTAGCTCAGTTGGTAGAGCAACTGACTCTTAATCAGTGGGTCGAGGGTTCGAGTCCCTCGGGGGACACAAAAGTTAAATATCACGGAATCAATAAGTCACGGAATGTAACTTATTGATTTTTTCTTTATTTAGGCTACTTTTCCATAATCTGACTTGCACGAATAGGCTGAATGACAAGTTACTACCTAACTTACCACCCAGATACTACTTTTATTGGAGTGGAAAAAGGCAGTGCAAAATCAGTGCAGGAAACCGCTAAGGATTAGTGAGATATGACGGTGCGGTAGGTCCGGTTGCCGATGCGGACCATGTAGATATCCTGCGGGAGGGTGAGGACAAGGTCGGCGGAGGCGGTTTGGGTGTGGATAGTACGTCCAGCCATGTCGAAAACGCCTATCTCGCATTGTTGTGTGATGCCCGTGATGAAGAGTTGGTTGCCCTGCGTGCGGAGGGCAATATTCATGGTCGGGGTGTCGAGTGCCGTGGTGGTGCGGCGGATAGTGACTGCGAGGGACTTGTCCACCGTCTTGCCATTGGAGTTGAAACGCACCGTGACAGAAGCGATTTGGTTTTCGTTGGCGAGGGCGGTGAGGAAGAGCGTATCGCGGCGGACAACGGCAGAGAGTGCGGAGGGGTCGGAGACAGAGAGGACACGCTTGGTGATAGCGACCTCCATATTGTCCCTGTCGGTAGCCATGCCTTTGAGCGGCAGCGCGATGGTCTGACCGCTATTGACGGTGACGGGGGTGAAGTTGGTCACTTTCGGTTTGAACACATCGGGGAAGATGAAGAGGGCAGGGTACCAGTAGTTGCGGATAGGCGTGTAGGCTCCGACCTGTTGCCCTTGCGGGGTGATTTGGAAGAATGTCCAGTCGTTGACGGATATGTTGTTGCGGAAGCAGCCGACGTACAAGTTGCCGCCATGGGGCGAGACACGGAGCGTGCCGCTGTTGTAGATATAGTAGTCGCCGAGGGTGGAGGTGTTGAAGATTTCGGTGATGCTGCTGTTGTCGATGTCGAACCTGTAGATATGCGTGCGCCCATTGTACCAGTCCCATACGTTGTCGGAGAACGTGAAATAGAGGGCGTTCTCTTGCGGTGCGGCACAGAGGGAGCCTGCCGTCCACGCATACCATGTCTGTTCAACGATGAGGTCGGGGTTGCCGGACAGTTGGGCGATATTGACGGGTGTCTGCCTGAGCGTGAGGGGGTCGATGCAGAGGAGTTCGTTGCCCTGCCATAGTTCACCGCTGAAGCCGTAGGGGGTAGTCTGCGCCTCGGGGTTGGTGTTGCGTGCCGCCCATATACGTCCGTCCTTGGACTGCACCATGGTGGAGAAGCAGCCCGGGATGGTGGTGATGATTTCATCGGTCTCGGGGTTGATGACGTGGATGCCCTTGTCCTGCTGAATGGCAAAGACATAGTCGTAGGCGCGGAGCATGATGCCGATTTGGTTGTAGTAGAGGGGCCCTGTGCCGTCGGAGTTGTTCTCGTCGCCAGTGATGAGGGGGTTCTCGGTGCCGGCGATGCGCTTGCCTATCTTGCCGGTGGCGAGGTCGAGAATGAAGATACCGTTGCTGGTGCCGATATAGCCCTTGGTCTCGTCCACGCCGACGAAGGCACGTCCGTCGGCGGCAGACTTGCCGTTGAGTTCAAAGATGGTAGGGATGGAGTAGATGACCTTGAGCGTCTTGGCGTCTGCTACGACCACGCGTCCGCCCCGCCATTGGCTGTTGTCTCCGGGGTCCTGCGACTGCTTGGAGATGAAGTAGAAACGGTCGCCATAGATGGCACCGAACTGCGCGGTGCAGCCCAACGAGAGGTGCGTGTCCTGATTAGCCGCCTGCAGAATGCGGTAGGAGAACAGCCCCGTGGGGGAGAGGTGGTTGATGGTGGAGTTGTTGTGCCCGTACCAGTCCTCGTTGAGGATGAAGACGCCTGAGTTGTAGGTGGTTTCGGCTTGCGCCATGGTGATGCAGCAAAGGGCTGCGAAAAGAGTTGTTTTCTTCATATTACCATATAGATTCTTCGATGTGGAGGTCTTCGGCGCGGGATAGTTCGGTGGAGGTTTCGCCTATCCATCCGCAGTACTGATTCTCGGCGGTATAGACGCGCACGAAATCGATACAGGGCAGGTGGACCGGTGTGCCGTCGGCATCGACCGCCCAGTCGATGTCGAAAGAGATGAGGTCGGTGGAGTCGTTTGGGTGGTTGTCCACATAGCCCCAGTCGAAGGCATAGAGCACGTAGTAACTGCCGCGCCCCGACTCGTCCACGGCGTTTGGCGGGAGGCAGGTGCCCGTGAATGTGATGCTGTCGGCGAGCCAACGGGGGAAGTAGTCCTGCTTGTGGTAGGCGTTCTTCATGACGTAGCCGTCGTTGCCGTAGTTGTCGCGCCAAAAGACATAGGTGGTGTCGGTGATGGGAGAGCCTTTCTTGGGTGTGGCGATGTGGTCGGAATCCGGGCGATAGTAGGTGATTTGGTAGTGGTGGCGCGTGTGGGGATGGCGGTAGGCACTGCCTGCCAGTTCGTACCATTCGTCGTCTGGGAGCCCGTTCTGGTTGCGGTCGAGCGAGACCATGACGATACCGGGTTCGCAACTGCCGCCCTTGCCCTTCTCGGGGTGTGGGTTGGCATCAGCATAGAAAGCGTTGCCAAGTATCTTGAAGTCGCGCTGCCCGCGGATATTCACCACACTATGGTCGAAACCGAAGGTGACGTATCCGCCAAAGCCGCCGAGGGAAATCATGACATCGTTCTTGCCGGATATGCATTCTTGTGCTTTCTTCGCCATGTCGGCAGCGGTGTTGCCATCCTCGTACCTGGGCATCTCGTTGACGAACTGCCCAGGTGCAGGGCGGTACTCATAAACGGTGGAGATATAGCGGCTGTATGCCACCTGCTCCTCCCAGACGACGATGCGTATCTGTTGTTCGACGGGGTTGTTGCGGTCGATGATATTGAGACGAAGGAAGTAGTTGCCTGTGTCGGCTTGGCAGAAGACCAAGTCGCGCTCGGTGCTGATGAGGGAGTCGGTGCCATCGGCAGCAGGCATGGTCCATTCGTAGCGGTCGCCCGTGAACTCGGGGTGGAGTATGAGGGGGCGCATACGCTCGATGGCATAGACCTCGTCGATGCCGAGGTTGACCATGGGTATCTCGGGTTGGCAGGAGATTAAGAGACTCCCCCCAACCCCCTCAAAGAGGGGGATTGCATAGCGGAGTATAAACTTATATATCTTCTTTAGTACCATTGTCCTTTTAATTGGACCCCCTCTTTGAGGGGGTAGGGGGAGTCTTATACACAAACACCATGTGGGCGGGTATGTCGCCAGTGCGGACGCTCCACTTCTTTTTGCCGTGGGTGTCATAGCAGTGCAGCACGCCGCTGGAGACATAGTTCTTGGCATCGGTGACGAAGATGTCGCGGTTGTAGGGGTTGACAGCAATGCCATAGGGGATTTTGATGTTCATCTCTGTGCCGTCAGTGATGAAATGGTCGGTCAGCAGTTCGTGCGTCTGCACATTGATGATGCCATAGGAGACGGCGTTTTCCTCCGTCTGGTTGTTCCATACCACGCTGTAGAAATAGAGTGAGTCGCCGAGGATGGTCATCTCTGAGCAGGGGATGTTGAGTGTGTCGCCCACTATCATCTCGGATGAGTATTTCTCTTTCTTCTCCAGCACAAACAGGCGCGAGGGCACGTCCTCGTAGTTGCCGCGCGAGGAGACCCATAGTTGGTCGTACCGGTCGCGGCGTATGCGGTGTAGGTTGATGCCAACGGGTATTTTCTCCACCTGCTTCATACCGTACATCTCCACAACGGAGACCGTGTAGTCGTAGTTCGGCACGCGGTAGCCGCCCGAGTTGGCGACGTAGATGTATTCGCCCATAATCTCTAGTTCGTCAGGCTGGTAGCCCACTGTCACCTTGTTGGTGATACGGAGGGTAGTGGTGTCTATCTCGAAGACGGCACCGAGTTGCGCATCGGGGTCAATGGTTACCGGACCTACATACGACGACACATATGCTTTGCCACGGTTGAAACGGATATAGCGGCAGTTGGGGATGTCTATCTGCCCGATACGCTTGCAGGTCTTAGTGTCCATCACCTCCACTTTGTGACTGCAGTTGATAACGGCGTAGAGTTTGCTGCCGTATATCTGAATGTCGTTGCCTACGTCACCCAACTCCTTGATAACATTGGGGTTGCGCTCTGAGTAGATGTTGCGGACATAGTAGCCGTTCACGAGGTCGAGGTAGTCGATGCTGGCTTTGTTGCTGCCCATGTTGCCCTCGTTGAGCAGATACATGCCGATGGGCTCGTCGTCGGCAAAAGTACTGATGTCGCGGGGCTCCATACCGGGCAACAACTCATACTCGGAGGGCACCACGATTTCATCCTCTCTACATCCCCAGAAAGTTATCCAGATTATACTTAGAATCAATATGTTAATTGCTTTCCGTCTCATGTTTTTCAATGCTCTATCACGATACTTCCCCTGTAGTTGCGTTTGGGCATCGGGTAGTTGAGTATCACATCATAGTCCTGCGACAGCAGGTTGTTTATCTCAAAGGTCGCTTTGAGCAGGATTTTCCGTATCCGCCATGCACCCGACAGCGACATATCGTGCGTGTACCACGGCTGTGTGTGGTTGTAGATGATGTTCTCCTGCTGGTTGTACCGCTCGCCCACGTATATGAAAGAGTAGTTGAGCGAGTAGTTGCGCCATGTCAGCATGCCGATTGCCGAACCGCTGTGCCACGGGATATACGGTATCTGGTCGCCGTAGTAGGTGTCGGCAGGGTCGGTAACGTCAATAGCGCGCTGGTAGGTGTACTGCACTTTGGCGGTCAGTGCCCAGTCGCGGGGGAACTGCAGGGTCATCTGCATATTGGCATCCACGCCGTGAATCTTCACCAGCCCGAGGTTGAGCATCGTCCAGCGGAACTGCTGCCCTTTCGGATAGGCAATAATCTTGTCCTTGACGCGGTTGTAGTAGGCGTCCACGGAGACATTAAAGTGGTGGAATATATGCTTCGGCTTCAGGTAGTCGTATGTGATACCCACGTTGTGCTGCACCGCCAGTTCAGGCTTCAGGTAGGCATTGCCCATATCAGTGTAGTAGAGGTCGTTGAAGGTCGGGTAACGGTATGCTTGCTTGTAGAAAGCATTGAGTTTGAGGTCGATACGTTTGAACGGTTTGTACGACAGGAATACCCCAGGCGTTACCTTGTATTTGTTGGGTGCCTCGTCGCGCTCGCGGGCCTCCTCATTTACAAAAGTCCCTAATACGCTTGCCTGCACACGCAGGTAGTCGTACACGTTGATTGCCGTCGCTGCCGCCAGCCAATGGGTGAAACGCGACACGTTCATATACTCCGACAACCCGTTCCACTGCAGGTCGTACGACAGCGACATATCCCACCAGTTGAATATCGCCACCTTGTTCGCCCACGACAGGTACGCCTCCTGCTGCTTGTAGATGTTGTCCACGTGTATCAGTTTGTCGTCGTTGTTCACGTAGCGCGTGTAGTCGAAGGCGTACTTGGCGTTCACCTTCACCGACCAGCGGTTGAAGAACTCGTCCTGCCACGACGACTGCACAAACGTGTTCCTATCCCACAGCCGCTCGCCACGCCGCCACACGTTGTTCACAATCGCGCCCGGAACACCCCGCTCGGAGTTGTAGTAGTAGGCGTGCATCTTCCAGAAACCCGTCGTGGAATAGTAGTAGTTCAGTCCCGATTCCACCCGCACGGCGTTCACATCACCGTTCTGACGGACGGCGGTGGTGTCGTACGCCAACTCGCCCGAGGGCGTCACACGGCGGTAGCGGAACTTGTATTTGCCGTTGGAGTGCACCACCTCCGCATTCATGCTTAGGCTCAGTTGGTCAGTCAGTTTTGCGTCAAACAGCAGCGATGGGTTCACCAATGCAAACGACCCCGCTTTCATGCCCGCGCGGACGTGCAGGTTCTTGCCGTCTTCGAACTTCGGACGGCGCGAATTGAGGTAGATACTGCCTGCGCTGCCGAACTCCCGCGCGCTCTGGAAGATGTCGCTTTTCTGCCCGTTGTACAGCGAAATCTCGTCAATATTCTCAAGCGAGAACTTGCCCAAGTCCACCTGCCCGTTCTGTGCGTTACCCAGTTGAATACCATTGTAATACACGCCCATGTGGTTGGTCCCCATACTGCGGATATTGACTGTCTTGATACCCCCCACGCCGCCGTAGTCCTTAATCTGCACGCCCGAGAAGAAGCGTATCGCGTCCGCCACCGAGAGGCTGTTGAGTTTCTCCAACTCCTTGCCCTCCAACCGCTGCGGCTTGATGATGTCCTTCTCCTTGTAGTGCGCCGACACCGTAACCTCGTCCAGGTCGTACTGCCGCGCAATGCTGTCCGCTTCAGCCTCAGTCAGTTGCTGCGCACAGAGAGCACCTGCCACCATAAGTAGCAGAAATAAAACACTATATCTGTTCCTTATCACCATTTTTGCCTGTTTGTTTACACCCACCTACTTTGTTTACGTTGCACTTGCTTTGTTCATATTGTACACAAACAAAGCCGCCTGATATATACACACATACATCAAACGGCTATTCTTCCTCTTTTCACTCTACTTTCCCCTATTTATTGAGCCCCTCCTTTGGAGGGGTTGGGGAGGTCTTCCCTCCTTTTGAGGGGGTTGGGGGAGTCTGGAGTTTTCAGTCCTCTGTCTCCTGCTTTTACCTCGAAAGCCTGTTTGACATACGCATTGGCAGGTATTCTGACTCGTTTCTTCTGTGGCGCCTTCCCATGGGAGTTAACCTCCAACAGTGACTTTTTGCCCCAGAGTGCAATTACGCATTACAAATTGTAAATTACGCATTGCTTCAAACTCACAGCAGCGGGACTGTTCGGGACTTGCACCCGATTCCCTGTTCAATGCGGCGACAAAGGTACTGCTTTTTTTGTGATTGCACAAGCATAAAAAGCACTTTGAGCATCTTGGGAGACAACGCGGTTCGCGTTGTCAGTGCGTACCTCTCGTGTCATCAATACAAGCAGCCCCTCCTTTTGGTGGTTGGGGGATGTTTTTGTCCTTTGATTATAAATAGTTATAAATGCGAACCATCAACGAGTGGATAGCGAGAGGATAGCGAGAGGATAGCGAATGAATACAATGTGTGAAAGATCGCATTTGTTAATATAGTATAATATGTAACCACTCATTGTTTGCCTGCATCAGGGAGCCGCTTCCTTGAATTTTGCTACCTGCTATTGCATATCCCAAAAGAAAATCGTACCTTTGCGGGCTGTTTGTGGGCTTGTGTATTCGGCGTTGCCCACAAAATATGACAAGGTTGAATAGATATTTGTGTAAGATTATGGCAACAACGCAACAAAGTACAGGCACCCTGTACAACGCCCTTACTTCGGGTAGCAAAATCATCGGTACTATCGTGACCGACAGTGATATACGTGTGGACGGCACTATCGAAGGCGATGTGCAATGTTCGGGCAAACTCGTCATTGGCGAGCAGGGCTTCATCAAAGGCACGGTGGCGTGCCAGAGCGCGGAAATCATGGGCTCTCTCGACGGCAAGATAGATGTCAAATACACCCTTGCCCTGCGTGCTACCAGCCACCTCAAGGGCGAAATCACCACGCAGACCCTGATGGTAGAGCCCAACGCCATCTTCAACGGCTCATGCAAGATGGGCAAGCAGGAGGAGCATAAGCCGTCCGAGAGCAAGAAGTAAGCAGAACAAAATCAATCTAATACTAATAAACAAAGTTATGAAAGTAAAACCTTTCCGTGGCATTCGTCCACCCCGTGACCTGGTAAAGCAGGTCAGCAGTCGTCCTTACGACGTGTTGAACTCCGATGAGGCTCGCCGTGAGGCGGAGGGCAATGAGATGTCCCTCTACCACATCATCAAGCCCGAAATCAACTTCCCCGTCGGCACCGACGAGCACGACGAGCGCGTCTATGCCTCGGCACGCGAGCATTTCGACCTCTTCCGCAAGAACGGTTGGCTGGTGCAGGACCCCGAGGAGTACTACTATGTCTATGCGCAGACCATGAACGGCCGCACCCAATACGGACTCGTGCTGGGCGCATGGGTGGAGGACTACATGGAAGGCCGCATCAAGAAGCACGAACTCACCCGCCGCGACAAGGAGGAAGACCGCATGAAACACGTGCGCGTAAACAACGCCAACATCGAGCCTGTCTTCTTCGCATACCCCCACCGCGACGACCTTGACGCTATCATCGCGTCTGTCACCGCCGGGGAACCCGAGTATGACTTCATCTCCGACCTCGACGGCTTCGGACACACCTTCTGGGTAATAAAAGACCCCGCTACTATCAAACGCATCACCGAGATTATGGCTGAGATTCCCGCCATGTATATCGCTGATGGTCACCACCGTAGCGCAGCCGCTGCCCTCGTCGGCAACGAGAAGAAACTGCAGAACCCGCACCATACGGGCAACGAGGAGTATAACTATTTCCTTGCAGTCTGCTTCCCCGAGAACCAACTCTTCGTCATGGACTACAACCGCGTAGTGCGCGACCTCAACGGCATGACGCCCGAGCAGTTCCTCAAGGCGCTTGAGGCTGATTTCATCGTCGAGGACAAGGGCACCGAGGAGTATCGCCCCGAGGCATTGCACATCTTCTCGCTCTACCTCGCAGGCCATTGGTACAAACTCACCACCCGCGAGGGACGCTACGACGACCAAGACCCGATTGGCGTGCTGGATGTATCCATCTCGTCGCGCCTTATCCTCGACAAACTGCTTGGTATCAAGGACTTGCGTTCCGACAAGCGTATTGATTTCGTAGGCGGCATCCGCGGCCTCGGCGAACTCAAACGCCGTGTGGATTCGGGCGAGATGCAGATGGCATTGGCGCTCTATCCTGTCACTATGCAGCAAATCATCAACATTGCAGACACGGGCAACATCATGCCCCCGAAGGCTACGTGGTTTGAGCCCAAACTCCGTTCGGGACTCGTTATCCACGAGTTGGTGTAACGCTCGCAAACCCGCTTGGTGCGCCACGACAACGCACCAAGTATAAACAAAGATAAACTCGTGTCAAACAGCAAGGGATGCGCAAGGGATAAGCAACCCTTATGCAAGGTATAACCCGCACATCCCTTGCCGACACGGCACGAATTATTAAGAATTATTGGTACGAACCATTGAATTTATTTGGTACAAAAAACAAAGTATATCTATGAACAAAATTCAAATCGTCGTTGACGTAGTTTTGGTTGCCGCTGTTGTGGCGTTGTTTGCTATTTTCTTCTCCAACAAGCCTGCCAAGGGCACCGCGGAGCCTGCCGCAGTCATCGCGTCGGGCGAGGCATTGCCTGTCGCGTACCTCAACGTGGACAGCCTGCTCACCAACTACACCTTCGCGCAGGACGCCAGCGAGCGGCTCATGCAGAAGCAGGAGGACGCACGCCTCAAACTCAACACCAAAGCGCGTTCATTGCAGAACGAGATGGCTGATTTCCAGCGCAAACTCGACAACAACGCTTTCCTCAGTCGCGAACGCGCGGAGAAAGAGCAGCAACGTCTCATCAAGAAGCAGCAGGACCTGCAGGACCTCGAGGCAAAACTCACCGAGGACATTATGCTTGAGAATCAGACGCTTAACAAGCAACTCGCTGACACCCTCACCCAGTTCTTGCATACCTTCAACGCCGACGGTCGTTACCAAATCATTCTTAGCAACACAGCCAAGGACAATGTCCTTATGGCGGCTGACCAATACGACATCACCGACGAGGTAGTGGCTGGGCTCAACAAGCGGTACAAGAAGTAGAAGTCCCGACTTCTTCTCCCTATGAAACGACGCTTGTTTTACCATCCGTACTGGAAGTACATCATCTTGGACGCTATTGCACTGCTTATCAGTGTGATAGTCGTCTTGTGGTGGTTCCCGCTATCTACGCAGGTGCCGTTTCAGAAGTATTACCTGTTTGCCCTAATCTTTGCGGCGGTATGGTTGCTATCCGGTTATCTCTGCCACCGATATATCCCCGTCAAATACATGAAGATGGGCAAGGACATCCGCCGCCTGTTGGTGTCGGCTGTCTTCACTTTTGCCGTGATGTACGGCTACATGTGGCTGCGCTCGGGCAAGAATTTCTCTATTTGGGTGCTGCTCACGATATGGCTTGTCATGATGGCTGTGTCGGTCTTCTGCTTGATTATCAAGCACGCCTACCGATACGCCCTGGATGCTGACGACCACCCTGTCGAAGCCCCCGAGCGCACACCCCAAGGCGTTCTCGCGCCCCCCGTCTATCTCTCCGATGCCGACCGTAACGCGCTGCGTGACAGCATGTTGGAGTACGCTCCGCCGGCGGCGATTGCTTTCCTTGAGCAATACACGGACTTGTACAGTTCCAACACATTCACCCTGCGGACCTCGGAACTCTACAACGTACAGAAACTGCGAAACTACCGCTTCGACACCCTAATCAATTTCATGCCCCTCAACCAGATTCGGGGGGTGAACAAACTCTTTGTCACGGTCAACGACAAACTGCCTGACAACGGGCTGTGGGTATGCTGCTACGAGCCGCAGTCAACCACCAAACGCAATATCCTTAGGCGTTTCCCGCCCGTCATCAACTGGCTCTATTACACGGCGTTCTTCCTCTACAAGCGTGTCCTGCCCAAACTCTTTATGACCTCGCGCCTGTACTTCGACATCACCGAAGGCAAAGACCGCGTACTCAGCAAGGCGGAGGTACTCGGGCGGCTTTGTTATTGCGGCTATGACATTGTGGCGGAACGCAAAATAGCAGACCTTAATTATGTAGTCGCGCGCCGTAAGTTCCGCCCTGAAATCACCGAGCGCCGACTCTACGGTATCTTCGTGAAACTCAATCGGGTAGGGAAGGACGGCAAGATGTTCCGCGTCTATAAGTTCCGCACCATGCACCCCTATTCCGAGTTCTTGCAATCCTATATCTACGAGCGGTACTCGTTGCAGGAGGGCGGCAAGTTCAACCACGACATACGCGTCACCACCCTTGGGCGTTTCATGCGCAAGTACTGGATTGACGAACTCCCCATGCTCATCAACCTCATCAAAGGCGACATGAAACTGGTAGGTGTCCGCCCCATATCCAAACAGTATTTCTCGCTCTACAGCCCCGAACTGCAAGAGAAGCGCACACACCACAAACCCGGTCTGCTGCCCCCGTTCTATGCCGACATGCCCAAGACGCTGGACGAGATACAGGCGTCCGAAATGCGCTACCTCACGATGTGCGAACAGCGCGGCACCTTCCTCACCGACTTCATTTATTTCTGGCGAATCTGCTACACCATCATCTTCAAACGTGCCCGTAGCCATTAGTTCCGTGGGCGCAAATGACCACGCCGGGGACGCGGACGCCCCGTCCGCGGTTAAACAAACAAAAGACCAACCAACATGAAACGTATTCGACTGTATATCATTCTATTGTCCTGCTTTTGCCTGACCGCGAAAGCACAGAATATACCCGTACCGCTTACATATTCGCAGATTTACGACTACCTCGACGAACTCATCACCGACGGTGTCATCACCGCCCAGACATCGGTTCGCCCATATACACGCAAGCAGGTGGCAAATATGTTGGTGGCGGCACAAAACGCCGACTCACTCCTCAACAAACGCCAGCGCGCTGACCTCGCTTTCTATCTCAACGAGTTCGCCTTGGAGCGCGATACCATGGTGAGCAACTTCGTACAATATACCGACCACAATACGTTTTCCCTCTCGTTGGCGGACCCGCAGTTCTCCTATCGCACGCCCAACAATCTCTTCAAGATGCGCATCCGACCCATTCTCGGTGCCGACATCATGGCGAGCAAAAAGGGTGCCATACTCCAGCGATGGTGGGGGGCGGAACTGCAGATGGACATCGCACGCCACGTCAGTGTGTGGGGTTCGCTGCGTGACAACTCATGGAGTGGCAACTGGCTCAGCAAGACCTACTATCCCACCGAGGGCGACCGCATGTACGGTGCCCGAATCCATTACGGCGCGTCGCAACAGGCTCCCGCACTCAACAACATAGCCGGAGTACAATACAAGGAAGCCGACTACGGAGGCGACTTCTCCGATTCCAAAGGCGGTATCAGTCTCTACTCGTGGTGGGGCAGTATCGGTCTGCAACGCGAGAACATACGTTGGGGCGAGACCTACCATGCCTCCAACATCTTGTCGGGACGCAATCCCGCAGTCCCTATGCTCACATTGCAACTCACGCCGTGTCCTTGGTTCCAGTTTGACTATTTCCATGCGTGGCTCGTGTCGAATGTGCTGGATTCTACCTATTATTATTTGGAGGACAATACGCAAGGCACGCAAACCAAGCACTATCGCCCTGCCAATAAGTTCATGGCGGCTAACATGTTCACTTTCACACCGATACGCCAACTCTCGTTCTCGTTTGGAAACTCCATAGTCTATGCCGAACGCAACGTGCAGGCAGCGTACTTCATACCGTTCGCATTCTACAAGTCGCTCGACCACTTGCTCACCAAAGGGCTTCGCACCGAGAATCAGAACTCGCAGGCTTTCGCCTCCGTATCCGTGCGCCCTGTCGAGCATTTGCATCTGTATAGTTCTTTCTACTTGGACGAATTCAAGTTCGCACGCCTGAAGAAGTCCAATCCCGAGAACAACCCTGTTTCGTACTTGGTGGGCTTTAACTGGGGCGGATGGCCGCTCAAGGGATTGAGCCTCAAAGCCGAATTTATGCGCTCCTACATAGCATGCTACACGCACTCCGTGGCGGTCACTGCGTGGACTTCCAACGGATACAACATGGGGCATTATATGGGGGATAACGCACAGTCTATCTATACGGAACTCACCTACCGCCCAATTCGCGGCATGTTGTTGCGCTTGAGTTATACCAACGATATGAAATTCAACTCCTATGCCTACCTTCGTGGTGGCGGCAAGGACGGCGGCATATCCCAAACCATCGCGCAAAAGCCGTTTGACAAATGTATCTACCGTAACGACGAGTTCCGCTTCGATGGCATCTACGAGGTGCACCCCAACATGTACCTCACCCTCACCATGGGCTACAACCACGCCCGCGCCTTCGACAACATCAACGATGCAGCCATCATCAGTGAGAACCTCGGCGGTATAGACCCCGCCTCCCCCGACCCGCAGACGAACTCCACATACTACTTGAATAAGTTCTGCCCCCTCTACCTCCAAGGTCGCAATTTCACCACCTCCCTCTCTTTCTCCTTTGGCTTTTAGCATATAATATGTGTATTACATTTTGCGTATATCGGAAACATTTTGTAACTTTGCAGGCAAGATAGGGTAGAGAGATGCTTTCCTTTCGGTTCTGCAAAATAATGGGCAGAACGGCAACGGATATAGTACTTGATACAGAAATAATAAAATCCTAAATATCAAACAAAATGAAACTCAACAAAATCTTTTCAGCATTCATGCTGATTGCGGCTGTTGCTTTCACAGCCTGCGAGAACCCTGAATTGCCACCTGTTGGTCCTAATGGAGGCGGCAACAATGAGAAGCCCAATCCTGAAACATCGGATACTCTGACTGTAGCACAGGCTATTGAGAAACAAGACAACTCTACTGCATTTGTTAAGGGGTATATTGTAGGTTGGTACAGCAACCATAACAATGACAAGAAAGTAGTCTTCAGTGCAGAAGCAACAGCAGATACCACTGTATTGGCAACCAATATCGTCATTGCAGATGCAGCAGACGTTACAGATGCAACCGCTTGTGTTTGCGTTCAACTGCCCACAGGAACTTTCCGTTCTGCACTTAATTTGCAAGACCACCCTGAGAACCTTCACGCTACTGTAATGGTTCAAGGTACGCTTACAGCCTATAATACTATGGCAGGTGTAAAGACCATTACTAAAGTATGGCTTAATGGTACAGAAATCAGCACGATAGCGACAGACTATACCGAAATAACTGTAGCAGAAGCCATTGCAAAAGCCAGTGCTTTGGAAGCAGGCAAATCTTCCACAGAGTACTATTTGGTAAAAGGTATTGTATCTGCGGTTGCTACTGCCGAGAAGTATTTGGTTGGCTATGGCAATATCAACTTCACACTCCAGGACAATACGGGTGCTATAGGTTGCTTCTGTATCAACTATCTGAACAACGAGAAGTTTACTTCTACAGACCAGATCCTGCATGTTGGAGATAGTGTTGCTGTTGTCAGCCAGTTAAAGAATTATGTCAAGAACGACAACACAACCCCTGAGTTGGCAAACGGCTACTTGCTTTCTATAGTAAAAGGCTCTACCGAGAATAAAATCATTGATGTTACATTTGCAGAAGCAGTAGAAATCTGCAACAAGTTGAATGCTGATGCTTCTACTTTAGAGACCTATCGTGTTAGTGGCGTTATCAGCAAAGTGACTACCAAAGAGGCTGATTTGGTAACAAAATATACAAATTGCAATTTTATTATCTATGATGGTACCAACAAAACGCCAACAATCACTTGCTATTTTACCAATTATCTGGACAATCAACCATTTACAGATAAGGCACAAATGCCAAAGGTTGAGCAAAAAGTAACAGTAGTTGGTCGCCTTATGAACTACAAGGGAACCACTCCTGAAATATACAAAGGCTACATAGAGTCTATTGAATAACATAGGTTCCTATTGATACACAAAAAAAGAGGCTGTCTAACAAGTATAGTTGGGCAGTCTCTTTTTTATTTTGTAGTTGCAACGATACTACATCAGTTTCTTGTAGCGGACGCGGTGGGGGGTGAGGGCGTCCTCGCCGAGACGCATCTTCTTGTTGGCTTCGTAGTCGGAGTAACTGCCCTCGAACCAGAAGACCTTGGAGTCTCCCTCAAAGGCAAGTATGTGCGTACATATACGGTCAAGGAACCAGCGGTCGTGGCTGATGACCACTGCACAGCCGGCAAAGTTCTCCAAGCCCTCCTCCAACGCACGCAATGTGTTCACGTCAATATCGTTGGTAGGCTCGTCCAGCAACAGGACATTGGCTTCACTCTTGAGCGTCAGGGCAAGATGCAGACGGTTACGTTCACCGCCCGACAGCACGCCGCACTTCTTTTCCTGGTCGCTTCCCGTGAAGTTGAAGCGGCTCAAGTATGCCCTCGCATTAATTTCACGCCCGCCCACACGGATATACTCGGTGCCGTTGGCGATGGTCTCGTACACGGTCTTCTCGGGGTCGATGTTGGAGTGCACTTGGTCCACGTAGCCAATCTTCACCGTCTCGCCGATGGAGAACGTACCCTTGTCGGGCTGCTCCATACCCATAATCATACGGAACAGGGTGGTCTTACCCGCCCCGTTCGGACCGATAATACCCACAATGCCATTGGGCGGGAGCATGAAGTTGAGGTCCTCGAACAGCAGTTTGTCACCGAAAGCCTTCGCCACACCTTCCGCATTGATGACCTTGTTGCCCAAGCGCGGACCATTCGGGATGAATATCTCCAACTTTTCCTCACGCTCCTTCTGCTCCTCGTTGAGCATACGGTCATAGGCTGCCAGACGCGCCTTACCCTTTGCCTGACGGGCTTTCGGAGCCATACGCACCCATTCCAACTCGCGTTCCAGAGTCTTGCGGCGCTTGCTTGCCTGCTTCTCCTCCATCGCCATACGGGCTGTCTTTTGTTCGAGCCAAGAGGAGTAATTGCCTTTCCATGGGATACCCTCACCGCGGTCGAGTTCCAGTATCCAGCCAGCCACATCGTCAAGGAAATAGCGGTCGTGGGTGATACAAATAACCGTACCCGCATATTGTTGGAGGTGCTGTTCGAGCCAGTCTATTGACTCAGCATCAAGGTGGTTGGTAGGCTCGTCAAGCAACAGGATATCAGGCTGTTGCAGCAACAGACGGCATAGTGCCACGCGCCTGCGCTCACCTCCCGAGAGATTCTTTACCGATGCATCATCTGGCGGACAGCGGAGTGCGTCCATAGCGCGGTCGAGTTTCTGGTCTATGTTCCAGGCATCACTGCTGTCCAACTTGTCTTGCAGTTCGGCTTGACGCGCCAACAGTTTGTCGAAGTCGGCATCGGGTTCTGCAAAAGCGGCATTGATGGCATCGTACTCCGCCAGCATGTCCATAATGGGCTGTACGCCTTCCTGCACGCACTCGCGCACGGTCTTTTGGGGGTCCAACTTCGGGTCTTGCTCCAGGTAACCGACACTATACCCTGGTGAGAATACCACCTCGCCGTCATAGTTCTTGTCGATACCTGCAATGATTTTGAGCAGTGTGGACTTACCCGCACCGTTCAAACCGATAATACCAATCTTCGCTCCGTAGAAGAAACTCAGATAGATGTTGTTCAATACTCGTTTTTGGGGCGAAAAACTCTTGCTCACCCCGACCATGGAAAAGATAATCTTCTTGTCGTCTGCCATATATGTTTTACTTCGTGTTGGTTACTGCGTGTAACTTTGTGTGCAAAGGTAAGCATAATTCTCCGATTACACAACCGGTGAGGGGTGTTTTGGATATAGAATAAGCGGGTAATCGGGTGCGTGATGTGTTAGGATAATTTAATAATTGTGGCGTTGAGAGCAGTTTGCTTACCCGATATTCCATTTTTATCCTCTTGCTATCCTCTCGCTATCCTCTCGCTATCCTCTCGTTGGAGGAATTCCCCAACAACTGCAAAGGATTGGCTCAATAATAATTAACTATTACGACGCGAGCCGCGTTGTCCCCCAGGCAAAGAGTGTCATCTTCAAGAGGTGCCTGAATGCTATTCGGGGAACTCCATGAGGTAGGCTTTGATGAAAGCGTCGAGGTCGCCGTCCATGACGGCATTGACATTGGAAGTCTGGTAGTTGGTACGGTGGTCCTTGACACGGCGGTCATCGAAGACATAGGAGCGGATTTGGGAACCCCACTCAATCTTCTTCTTACCCGCTTCGACTTTCGCCGCTGCCTGTCGCCGCTTCTCCAACTCCAACTCGTACAACTGACTGCGGAGGTGACGGAGAGCGTTCTCGCGGTTCTTCGGCTGGTCGCGCGTTTCCGTGTTCTCGATTACGATTTCGTCAGGCTGATTGGTAAGCGGGTTGACGAACTTGTAATGCAACCGTACGCCCGACTCGACCTTATTGACGTTCTGTCCGCCTGCGCCACTGGAACGGAAAGTATCCCAACTGATGCCTGCGGGGTTGACCTCTATCTCGATGGAGTCGTCGATGAGCGGCACAACGAATACGGACGCAAACGACGTCATACGCTTACCCTGTGCGTTATAGGGACTGACACGTACCAAGCGGTGTACGCCATTCTCGCTCTTGAGGTAGCCGTACGCCATGTCACCCTCGATGTTGAAGGTTACGGTCTTGATACCCGCCTCGTCGCCCTCCTGCAGGTTGGCAATGGTAACCTTATAGTCGTGCTTCTCGCAATAACGCTGATACATACGCATGAGCATCTCCGCCCAGTCCTGCGCCTCGGTGCCACCCGCGCCTGCTACAATCTTGAGCACCGCAGGCATCTGGTCCTCCTCGTGCGAAAGCATATTCTTCATCTCAAGGTCCTCCACCTCACGCAGTGCGCGGGCATAAGCGGCATCCACCTCTTCCTCTGTCACAAGTTCCTCGCGGTAGTAATCGAAGGCAAGTTGCAGTTCCTCTACGGACGAGCGTACGCCTTCGTAGCCGTCTATCCAGCGTTTGATACCTTTGACCTTGCGCATCTGCGCCTCTGCGGCTTTGGCATCGTCCCAAAAGCCGGGTGCCTGGGTATGCAGTTCTTCTTCCTCGAGTTGGACGCGCTTCTCATCGATGGACAGGTATTGCTTGAGTTTGTCAGCGCGCTGTTGAATGTCTTTTAGTTGCTCTATTGTAATCATATATGACTGGTTTATTGTTGCTTATGGGTCATGATGTCGAGAATGAGGTCGTCCGTCTGCGTCATGCCGTCATGCCCGATACGGGTGAGGTTGCGTATGGTACGGTCGATGTCCTCCTCGACAATGCCTTCGGTGCTGTCGGCATACGAATGCTGCATGGCAAGGAAAGCACTCATGATAGCGGTGGAGATACCACTGGTGACCTTGAGGGCACAGCCCGGTTTGGCTCCATCACAAATCATGCCGGAGATGTTGGCAATCATGTTCTTGATTGCGTAGGTGATTTCGGTGTAGTTGCCACCCATGAGGTAGGTGATGCCGACCGCCGAGCCCGTGGCGGCTACCACACAGCCGCAGAGTGCGGAGAGGCGACCGAGCGACTGCTTGATGTAGATGACAGTGAGATTGCTGAGAGTGAGCGCGCGGAGCGTCTGCTCTTCCGTGCAGTGGTTCTCCTGTGCGTAGAGATAGACGGGCACGGAGCATGAGATTCCCTGATTGCCCGAGCCCGAGTTGCTCATCACCGGTACCATGGCTCCCGACATGCGTGCGTCGCATGCGCCACAGGTGTAACTGATGATTTTGGTGAACAGCGTATTGCCAAACAACGCCTCGATGGCGGCATTGGGTGTGTCGGGGGTGATGTGCATCAGACGTCCGAGACCGTGGCCGTAAGAACCTGTGAAGGATGTTTCTGCCGCGCGGATATTCATCTTCGCGCCGTCCAACAAGAATTGCACTTTGTCCAATTCTGTTGTGGTTGCGTACTGATAGACAGTACGCAACGATAATGGTTCCACGATTGTGGCTTCGCGTTGGGTGGTGCAGGGCACGTTGGCAGTTGTACGTTGGTTGTCTTCGATGAAATGGGTGTGGTCTCCTTGGATAGTGGCATGGGTGGAGATGCCGTCCTTGGACACTTCGGCACGGATATAAAGGACATCGGGGGCATCGGCATCCACCTGAATGTCGGCAGGCACACGCTCCATATATGCGCGGGCATAGGCTACGGCATCGGGTGTGGCGTCGCGCAACACCTCGAGTTTATACTCGGACTTGCCGATGGTGGCACCCAAGGCAATGGCTATGGGAAGCCCCGTCATGCCCGTGTTGGGAATACCTACCGCCATGGCGTTCTTGTAGATATTCTTGCTCATGTGCACGGTGATGCGGTCGGGCTCGGCACCGAGAAGTTCGGTGGCACGTGCCACACAGAGTGCTACTGCTATCGGTTCGGTACAACCAATGGCAGGGATAACCTCCTGATGCAGGAGTTGAAGGATGTGTTCGTTATTCATTACGTATTAGATTAAGGGTATATATACTGAATCAATGTATTGACCAATTGTTTGTTGTTGAACTGTTCTGCCAACAATGCGGCTCGCTCATCGCTATCACGGGAGGTGAAGGGACGCTCGAAATAGTCACGGCATAGTCGGACAATGTCGGCATCGGTCTGCCCGATGTGGCATAGTTGCCCTAACTCGGTGCCTACCACCATATCGGGATTGACAATGACATGCCTGCCGCGGTAGAGCACATGGAGCAGTTTGAGTTTGAGTCCCGTACCCTGGAAGGTCATCAGAAGATGTATCTGCGCATCGGCAATGAGACGCTGCATCTCTTGTTCGGACGGACTATCGACAAGGCGAATGTTGGGCTGCTGCGCGGCGAGTGTCTGCAATTGCTTCGACGGGTGCAGCCCCGCGATGACGAAAGGCAGGTCGGGCAGTTGCGGCGCGATACGGGTGATGATATGCATGGCTGCCTTGTGGTTTTCTGCTACACTGAGGTTGCCATGGTAGAGGATATAGTTGCCCTTGCCGGAGGGACAGAGCGGCGTATCTTCGGGGTGGAAAGAGGGTATATAAACCACAGGCATGGCAGGGAACATCTGCCGGAAATGCGTTTCGTCCTGGTGTGCTACGGCAAAAACAGCGTTGGCGGTAAGCAAGTGTTTCCGCTCGTAACGCTGCAGTTTGCGTGCCTCCATGGTGAAGAACAACTTTTTCCATAGCGACGGGGAGGCCTTGCCAAGGGCGCGATAGTAGTCGTGCTCGATATTGCACTCCCTAAAGAACCGTGCGCGCGTGCGCAAGGCAGGGTGCGTGAGAAGTTGGCAGCAGACCAGCCCCTCGAACAGAATAGGGTGATCGTCCTGCAGCAGATGCGTCAGCAGCGGCTCCACGGGGCGGCTCACAACAGCATAGGGCATGGTGGAGAAGTTCTGCCAAAGAGTGGTGCGTCGCTGATAGTAGAAGACCTGATGGCACAGGCTCTCCAAGGCAGGCTCATGGTGGAGGGCGCCCTTGTAGTAGCAATGGAGAATGACACGGATACCCGCTTCGTGCAGTGCGCGAATCTTATAGAAGACGTCAATCGCGCCGCCGTAGTTGGCAGGGTAGGGTATATCGAAACTGACTATGTGCAGATAACGGGTCATAGGGATTGGAATAGTTGCAGGAACTGCTCCGCTTGGTGCTGGCGGGAGAAGCGGTCGGTGCCGATGACAGGTTGGCGGGTGTAGCCGCGGGTCTGCCACTCGTGATACTTGTCTATGATAAAAGCCTTGATTTCATCGAGGTCGGACGATGCCAAGCCTGCGCGGGTGTCGCGAATGGTCTGCGCCAAAAGGCTCTCATCGGAAGGGGTACAGAGTATGGGCTTTTCGCAACCGAGTGCCTCGAAGAACTTGGTGGTCATCATTCCGTGCGCCGAAGGGTTTGTCAGCACCAGCAAAATGCTACTTCGCCTGATTTCATCGCCTACTTCGGAGATTGGAATGGGGTTGCAGTCGGGTGTATGGAGGTTGAGCCGAAGACCGGGGAGGGCAAGTTCACGGACAGCCTGCTCAATGAGCGAGGTGCTCTGGAACTCAAAGATACGTCCGATGTAGGTGATGAGAAACTCTTTGGATGGTATATCCTGCGGGTAGAACTGTATCGGGTCATAGCCGTTGTAGATAAGGTGGACGTTGGCATTGAAGCGGCGCAAGAAATCCACATGCCACGGGGAGACGGTAGTGATGCAGTCGGCATGGCGCAAGACACGGTTGCGCCGACGGATATTGACCGTGCGATAGATGCGCCGGAACGGCCGCGCCCACCATCGGCGATGGGATTGTGACTGTGAATCAGGCACTTGCTCGTCCAAATCACGGATATCGACAAAGAGCGGGATATGGTGCAGTCGCGCTACGTCAAGGGCAGCGCGAAGGGGGAACGTGGAGAACGTGGTGCAAAAGACAAGGTCGAAAGAGTCGTTCTGCACCTGCCGGCACAGCCAGCGGGAGAACTGCCGATTGCGCCAGTCGGTGATGAGCGACCACAGGGCAAGCAACAGCCATTGCCACGAGTGGCGATAGTAGAGGGGCTTCTCGTGGATAGGGTAGGTGTGCGGGAAGTCGTGGGATTGGAACTGCTCGGTATAGACGACAGGTTGGCAGCCGCATTGCACCAGATAGTCGCACAGAAAGCGCAACCGCGGTATGAACGACGGCTGGCTGTACGGGTCGGAGACTATGAGGATACGGCGGGTCATGCTACTACGCGAGAAGAGTGAGGAGTTGGGGGTACAAAGAGCGGTGGTAGGTGGTGGGGGTGATGCTCGTGTTATGCCAGAGAAGCACGATTTCACCGCTGTTCTGGTGCACTTTGTCGAAGAGCCGCTGGCACTCGAAGAAGGCTTCGTCTTCGGACAGGTGCATGTAGTGGTCGGCACTGAGTGTGCAGTCCATGACGGTGAGGGGGTGGAGGGTAAGGGGAGTGAGCCTCATGGTTTTGGGATTTATGAAGCGGACGGGGCGGGTGGTCTGCAGACGGAAACCGATTTGGTCGGGGAAACCCATGGTGAAGTCGTCCGTAATGCCCGCGTCGGCAAGCCGTTGCATCTGGTCAATAGAGCAACGGAGATAGTGACTGCGGTGGTACCGCCAGTCGGGGATTGCGGGGGCGAGAGCCTTATCCATGTCCATAGAGGGCAGGTCGCCGTAGTAGGACGAGTGCAAGCCCAGCAATGCGCCGCTGCGACGGAGCAGGTTGGCAACGTGGTGATAATCACGTCCTTGCAAGTCGTACTGCGGGTAGTCATACGCGCGCCCGCGCGTGTACTTTATAAAATATATGCGTGTGGCATCGGGCAGCAGCCTGTCCTGATTGATGAGCCACGGGAACGTGTAGGCGGGGTCGTTGTGCAGGTTGCGCCAGGCTGCGCGCACCTGCCGGCATTGCCCGCGGAGGATGCCTCCGACGGCTCCGCGGAGGTGGCGGAAATGCGCGATAGTGTCCACATCGTGGGTGAGGTAGATATGGCTGAAACCAGCGTCGGGCAGGGGCAGTTCGAGCAGTTTCATCAGGAATCGTGCGTACTCGTCCACGATAGGAATGAGGAGCCGGTTGTCCTGCCCAAGCACGGAGTTTCGGGCGGTGAAACGACCGTGTCCGTCACGGTCGGCAGTGAGGAGTTCTTCGGCACGCGAAACGAAGAAGAACGTGTTGTAAATCAGGTCGGTATGAACGACGAGGGTGTCGCCGATGCGCTCCACTTCGGGGTGGGCGAAACCGGGCATGACGAGGTCGGCACCGAGGTGTCCGCAGGGCATGATGACAACACGGTAACGGCTCCACTGCGCGGTGTCCGCGGTGTAGCCGACCTGCGCGGCGGCGGTGGCGTCGCCATAGAGCAGGAATGATTTGATGTAGTCAATTATCTCGTTCATACTTGGTAGGCAGGTGCCTTGCGGCAGGGTGCCAAAAGTGTGAAGTTTTGTTAAATTATCGTCGTTTTATCGGTCGTCTATCAGTAGCCTATCCTCTGCTCATCCTCTGCGTATCCTATGCTGTTTGACCCGAGGGTGATGCGGCGAAATCCGTTAACAAATGTTTGCATAAATCATGCCTCTTCGCTGAGGATTTCCCATTCGTACATACGCTGTTCGATTTCGCGCTTGATGTGGTCGTAGCGCTGGAAGTTGTCGGGCGTCTGGTTGGCGGGGTCGGCAAGGAGGGTTTCCATGTCCGACTGCTCCTGTTCGAGGCGGGCGATGGCGGCTTCGATGTCCGCTATTTGCTTCTCGCGCTTGCGGCGGGCGGCAGAAGCAGCCTTTTGGGCGGCGTAGGAGGCGGAGCCGCCACCCTGACCGCTGTCGCTGTCAGATGGCTGTGTTGTTTGCCCGCTGCCATTGTTGGACTGCGATGCTGCCGGATTTTTGCGCTCCAACTCTTGGAGGCTGTCGATTTTCTTGGCGCGGAGGAAGTCGTAGATGCCGCCGAGGTGCTCGCGCACCTTGCCGCCGCCGAACTCATAGACCTTGCTGACGAGCCCGTCGAGGAAGTCGCGGTCGTGGCTGACAAGTATGACGGTGCCGTTGAAATCGCGCAAAGCAGCCTTGAGGACGTCCTTGGACTGCATATCGAGGTGGTTGGTCGGCTCGTCGAGAATGAGCAGGTTGCAGGGCTCCAGCAGCAGGCGAATCATCGCCAACCGGCTACGCTCGCCGCCGGAGAGTACCTTGACCTTCTTCTCGGATGCCTCGCCGCCAAACATGAAGGCACCTAAAATGTCGCGTATACGCGTGCGGATGTCGCCAACTGCCACGTTGTCAATCGTTTGGAAAACGGTGAGTTCGCCGTCGAGCAGCGCGGCTTGGTTCTGCGCGAAATAGCCGATTTTGACGTTGTGCCCGAGGCGGAGCGTGCCCATGTAGTCGAGTTGCCCCATGATGCAGCGCACGAGGGTGGTCTTACCCTCGCCGTTCTTGCCAACGAAAGCCACTTTTTCGCCGCGGCGAATGGTGAACGTGACGCCGGAGAAGACGGTGTGGTTGCCGAAATCCTTGCGGAGGTCCTCCACGATGAGCGGGAAGTCGCCACTACGCGGGGCAGGCGGAAATCGCAGATTCAGACGGGATGTGTCCTCCTGGTCCACCTCGAGGCGCTCGAGTTTTTCGAGTTGCTTGATGCGCGATTGCACCTGCACGGACTTGGTGGGTTTGTAGCGGAAACGCTCGATGAACTCTTCGGTTTCCTGAATCATCTTCTGCTGGTTGAGGTAGGCGCGCACCTGCTGCTCGTGCCGCTCGCGGCGGAGTTCGAGGAAATGGCTGTAGTTGACGTTGTAGTCGTAGATGCGCCCGAGGGTGATTTCGATGGTGCGCGTGGTGACGTTGTCGATGAACGCGCGGTCGTGGCTGACGAGGACAAGGGCACTGTTGTTGGTGCGCAGGAAATCCTCCAGCCACTGGATAGACTCGATGTCGAGGTGGTTGGTTGGCTCGTCAAGAAGCAGTAAATCAGGGTGTTGCAGCAGAATCTTGGCGAGTTCGATACGCATGCGCCAGCCGCCGGAGAACTCGGAGCAGGGGCGGTCGAAATCCTTGCGCTCGAAGCCGAGTCCGATGATGGTGCGATCCATCTCGGCGATGTGGCGCGCCTGCTCTTGCGGGTCTTCATCGTGGAAGACCTGCATGACGTCCTCGCGGAGGGTGCGCCCGTCGATGTGCATCATCACCTGCGGCAGGTAGCCGATGGTGAGGTCGGCATCGCGCGAGATACGCCCCGACGTGGGCTGCTCAATGCCTGCGAGGAGTTTGAGAAGGGTGGATTTGCCCGCGCCGTTCTTGCCGACAAGGGCGATGCGGTCCTTCGGGTTGATGAGGAAGGAGATGTCGTCCAAGACGGGGCGTGACGAAAATTCTATGCTGAGATGCTCAACGCTAACCATTCAGTTATTTACGATTTACGGATTTACGATGTACGATTTGTCGCGGGTCTATCGGGGGGCGGCTGTATCGTTTAGAACGGGTCGGGGGCATTGGGATTGGCGTCCAACTGCTCGTAAACGGAGTTCTTGCTGATAAATTCGGGCACGATATGCTTCATCTGCCGCACGGTGGTGAAGACTTTGTCCTCGTGGGAGATGGCTATCAGTTGGTCGATGTCGGCACTGATGGCGTCAAAATCATACTCGCGCACGCGCGCAATCATTATCTTCTCGTTGGTGGTGGGCAGGGTGGTCTCCTTCTGGTTGAGCAACTCCTCGTAGAGTTTCTCGCCCGGGCGCAGACCCGTGAAGGTGATTTGTATGTCCTTGCCCGGGGTGTAGCCGGCGAGGCGTATCATGTTCTTCGCCAAATCGGCGATTTTGACGGGGTGTCCCATGTCGAAAACAAAGATTTCACCGCCGTTGCCGAGCGTTGCCGCCTCCATGACGAGGGTGCAGGCTTCGGGTATGGTCATGAAGTAGCGGATGATGTCGGGGTGCGTCACCGTGACGGGTCCGCCCGCGGCTATCTGTTTCTTGAAGTAGGGGATGACAGAGCCGTTGCTGCCCAGCACATTGCCGAAACGGGTGGTGATGAACTTGGTGGTGCCGGAGTTGGTGGCGTGCAGTTTGTTGAACAGCGATTGCACGTAGATTTCCGCGATACGCTTGCTGGCACCCATGATGTTGGTGGGGTTGACAGCCTTGTCGGTGGATATCATCACAAAGCGCTCCGTACCGTATTTGACCGCCATGTCAGCCATATTTTTCGTGCCCATGACGTTGGCCTGAATCGCCTCGTTGGGGTGGCTCTCCATGAGGGGCACGTGCTTGTAGGCGGCGGCGTGGAAGACCACGTCGGGACGGAAGTCGCGGAATATCTCCTCCACGCGCTCGCGGTTGCGGACATCACCGATGAGAGGGATGAAACGTATATCGGGGAAGTCGTTGCGGAGGTCGAGGGTGATGTCGTGGAGAGGCGATTCCGCCTGCTCGAGAAGGACGATGGCTTTGGGCTGGTACTTGGTGATTTGGCGCACCAACTCGCTGCCGATACTGCCTGCGGCACCGCTGACGAGGGCGATTTTGCCGCTGATGATTTGGCGGACATTGTCGGTGTTGATATTGATGGTCGGGCGCTCCAAGAGGTCCTCCACGCGGATAGCCTCGATGCGGCCGATGTTCTTTATCAGGTCTTCCGTAGTAGTAGTAGTAGTAGTAGTAGTAGTAGTAGTAGTAGCCCAGTCGGTGAAATAGGGCGTGGTGAGGATGTGTATGTCGTTGTCCAGGAAAATGTTGAGGTCGCGCGACGGGGAGATGGACTGCATCTTGAGGGGCGAGACGATGACACTTTGGATGTTGTGCGCCTTCATGTATTTGATGAGGTCGTTGTTGAGATGGTGAATATGCATACCCACCAAATCGAAATTGCTGTTTTCATCGGCATCGCAGATGAATCCGACAGGTTTGTAAGGCACATTGCCCGCACTGCGGAGCATCTTGGCAATGGCTATGCCGGCAGACTGGATACCGTAAATCATGACCTTCTGGTTGGAGTACCCGCGCGCAAATTCATAGATGGTCTTTGTGGCAATGCGCAGACAGAACAGCCCGACGCTGGCGATGAAGGCGTAGATGATGGCGACGGTGGTGTAGAACGGTTGCACGTGGCTGATGGCGCGCACGATGTAGTTGATGATGATGTAGGCGATGACCGCCGAGAACACCGACAGCAGCACCTTGATGGTGTCGATGAATGTGGAGTAGCGCAGAATGCCCGCGTAGGTGTGGAACACCCAAAACATGACCGTCTGCACGCCCAACAATATCAGTAGTTGCCCCCATATAGGCAATACTTCCGTGGGTTGTGAATAGGTGAACAGCCCCCTGCCGAGCAGATAACTCAGCAGAAAGGCGACAACGCACAACGCCAAATCAAGCAGCAATACTGCCCAGCGCGGCAGGTAGCCGAGGGAGGCGGTATGCTCGAAAATGTCGGAACTGCGGAGTTCCTTGATACGTGAATGACTTTTTTCCATGTCGTTATTTATGTATGTGTAATTATGTCTCGCAAAGCCTGCCCCGTGTAACTGTCGGGGCATTGCATGATTTGTTCGGGTGTGCCTTCCGCCACGATGTGTCCGCCTTCGTCGCCGCCCTCCTTACCGAGGTCTATGACGTGGTCTGCCGCGAGAATGACCATCGGGTTGTGCTCGATGATGAGCACGGTGTGTCCGCGACTGATGAGGGCATTCAATGCGCTGAGCAGCACGTCAATATCACGGCGGTGAAGCCCTGTGGTGGGCTCGTCGAAAATGAAAAGGGTGGGGGTGGCGTTCTCCTGCGCGAGGAACGATGCCAACTTCACGCGCTGGCTCTCGCCGCCGGAGAGGGTGCTGCCCGGTTGCCCGAGTTTCACATAGCCGATGCCGACGTCCTGCAAGGGCTTGAGACGGGCGACAATCTTCTTGCAGGCAGGGTCTTCCGAGAAGAAATCAATGGCTTGATTGGCAGTCATTTCCAGCACATCGTAGATATTCTTGCCGCGGTATTGCACGTCCAGCACATCCTGTTTGAAACGCTTGCCGTGGCACTGGTCGCAGACCATTGTGATGTCCGCCATAAACTGCATCTCGATGGTGATGGTGCCTTCGCCTTGGCACTCCTCACAACGCCCGCCGGGGGTGTTGAACGAGAAGTGTGCGGGCGTGAAGCCCATCTGCCGGCTGAGTTGCTGGTCGGCAAACAGCCGCCGTATCTCGTCGTACGCCTTGAGGTAGGTGACGGGGTTAGAGCGCGATGATTTGGAGAGCGGGTTCTGGTCCACGTACTCCACGTTTTGCACCAAATGCAGGCTTCCGCGGAGGCTGCCGAAATCACCTGTGCGCTCGGCGATGCCGCCGTAGTGCTTCTTCAGGGCAGGGTAGAGCACCTTGCTCACCAGCGACGACTTGCCACTGCCGCTCACTCCCGTAACCACGGTCATCACGTTGAGCGGGAAGCGCACATCAATGTTTTTGAGGTTGTTCTCGGCGGCGCCGACTACTTCGATATAGTTGTTCCACGGACGGCGGTATGGCGGTATGGAATAGGTGAGTTCCTCCGTCTTTGGCGGACCGGCATACACCACTTCGCCGCCGTGTCTGCCTGCCGCAGGACCAATCTCGATGATGTAGTCGGCGGCACGCTGTATCTCCTCGTCGTGCTCCACCACCACGATGGTGTTGCCGAGGTCGCGCAGTTCTTTCAGCACGTGAATCAGACGGTGTGTATCGCGCGGGTGAAGCCCGATACTGGGCTCGTCCAGCACGTATAGTGAACCTACAAGGCTGCTGCCCAATGACTTAGCCAATGTGATACGCTGGCTCTCTCCCCCCGACAAAGTGGAAGAGGTGCGGTTGAGGGTCAGGTAACTCAATCCCACGTCTTCCATAAACTGGAGGCGTGAACGTATTTCTACAAGCAGTTGCTGTACAGCCAGTTGCTCGTTGTCAGTCAGTTGCAGATTATCAAACCACACCATGAGGTCGCTGATGGACATCTGGCAGAGTTCGGTGATGGCTTTGCCGCCCACCTGCACATATTGTGCCTCTTTGCGCAGCCTGAGTCCCTCACAATCAGGGCAAACCGCCTTCCCGCGATAGCGGCTGAGCATGACGCGGTACTGAATCTTGGCATACTGCTTGCTCTCCAACTCGTGGAAGAAGTCGTTGAGCCCGTGGAAATACTTGTTGCCCGTCCAAATCAACTGTTTCTGCTCGTGCGTGAGGGCGTAGAACGGCGTATGGACGGGGAAGTCGAACTTGTCCGCGTTATAGACGAGGGCATCGTTCCACAGGCTCATCTTCTCGCCGCGCCAGCAGGCAATAGCGCCGTCGTACACGGACAGCGACTTGTCCGGCACCACCAAATCGGGGTCAATGCCAATCACGTTGCCGAACCCGCCGCACGTAGGGCAGGCACCCAACGGGTTGTTGAAATCGAACAAGTGCTCCGACGGATCCACAAACGTAATGCCGTCAGCCTCGAAACGCTCGGAGAAAGTGTGTATTTCTGCCGGTGCATTGGGTGGGGTGATATGGAGCAGACATTCGCCTTTTCCTTCAAAAAACGCCGTTTGAACGGAGTCCGCAAAGCGATTCAGTGTCGCCTGCTCGCTGTCTGCCACCACACGGTCCACCAATAAATAGATGTGGTCGGCACTTTGCAGCGTGGTGGAATTGATACGCAACGTGTCGCCGCTGCCGTCTTCGTTGAGGTGGTACAGACGCGAGAATCCCTGTTGTTGCCAAACCTTCAACTTGTCCGCAAGCGTCTGATTATCAGTAATAATAGGGGAGAGTAGCAACACTTTTGCGCCCACTGCCTGTTGCCGCAAACACTCCACCACGTCCTGCACCGTATGGCGCTTCACCTCTTGTCCGCTGACGGGCGAGATGGTGTGTCCCGCGCGCGCGAACAATAATTTCATATAGTCGTAAATCTCAGTGACAGTGCCCACCGTGCTGCGCGGATTGCGTGTTGTCACTTTCTGCTCTATGGCAATGGCGGGCGGAATACCGTCAATGCTGTCCACATCGGGTTTCTGCATACGCCCGAGAAACTGCCGCGCGTATGCGCTCAGGCTCTCCACATAGCGGCGTTGCCCCTCTGCAAACAACGTGTCAAACGCCAGCGACGACTTGCCGCTACCGCTCACGCCCGTAATCACCACCAATTTGTTCCTCGGAATATCCACCGAGATATTCTTCAGGTTGTGCGTACGGGCACCTTGAATATGTATGACGTCTTCTGCCAATTTACTTGCCTAAATACTCTTTTTGCAGATTATCAATCAGTTGGCGCGTCTCTGGGTCGGACAAGTCCATCAGTTTCTCACTCAACAGCGGCACGCGAATCGTCTTGCCGTACTCCAAATGGTTTGGAGTGTCAATCTGGTCCCTGTTTGCCTCGTAGATGAACACCCACAAGTCTTTCACCCCGTAGTATTTGTACGAAATCCACGCCAGGCGGCTGCCGAAACCTACACGCTCCGTGCCGATGAAACGGGTGTATTCGCGTGGCTGTTCTGCCAATGGTACAACAACAGCGGGCGTGTCGTTTTCCACGATTTCAACGGGTTCAACCACCTCTATGACCTCGGCTTCTGCAACTGGCTGACACTCTCCCATACATTGCCACCACTGCTGTATCGCGCTTCGGAAATAAACTCCTCCGCCAATCAGTATTATCAGTAGCACACCTGCCACAGCCCAACCTGTCCATGCACCTTTGCACGAGCCCTTTTTCGGGCAATCCGTTCCCTTTGCAGGAGTGGGGACGCTAACAGGCTTTTTCTCATCTATAATCGGTGTATCCGGTTCATTATCACTATTTTCTGTTGTATCGGTAGGTTGCTCTTCTGCCACGTCTTCCGATGTAGTCGAAGTCGTCATAGTCTGCTCTTCCACTCTTGTTTCATCCTCTGCTTCCACTCTTTCCGAAGAGGGGATAGGGGGAGTCCCTTTCTTCTTCGGGCTCTGCCCCAAATCTGCCAGAATATCCACGATTTCATCGGCTTGCTCGCCCAATTTGCGTATCGGGTCTTGCCCTAAATCTGCCATAATTTCATCGGTTTTCGGACGCTCAATGCGTTTCTCCACACTCTCTTTGAGCGTCGATTCTGCATTGAATGTCAGTTTGTTGTATCCGTCTATCGTAAAAGCCTCACCCGTGGAGATATTCACGCTTCTGCGGGGTGCCACCTGCTTCACGGCAAACGTACCTAATCCCTTTATTTTCACCTGCTTGTCGGTCTGCAGCCCCTCTATGATACTCTCCATCAGGGCATCAAGAAATCGCTCCGCACTGCTGTTGTCTGTGTTGGCTGCTCGGGCTATCTCGCGGCGCAACTCTGCCCATGTCATCTTGTCCTCTGCCATGGCTTACACGTTTTTAAGTTGCTCTTTCACAGCCTGATAGGGTTTGAATGTCAGTTGCATCTTCTCGGGTATGGTGGTGCGCTCGCCCGTCTTCGGCAGCACCACGGTACGTGCCCCGCGGCGTTTCATCTCCAATGTGCCGAAGTTCTGCAACTGCACACTCGTGCCTGCCAGCAGGTTCTTCTGCATTACCGCCACGGTCGCATTCATCAGGTCTTCCGTCTGCGTCTTGGTCATTTTCGTGCGACCTGCTATCTCGCTAATCAGTTCTCTCGTTGTCATATTCTTGCGTAGAGGTCAAAATCCTCGCTTCGGGTTATGGTAACGGTATAAAATTCTCCTGTTCTCAATCTTTTCCCGCATTCATCGGCGTCAATCAGCACTTCGCAATCCACTTCGGGCGAGTCGTATTGCGTGCGCCCGATGTAGTAATTGTCCTCTTTGCGGTCGATGATTACACGCTGTTGCGTCCCCACCATACGGCTCAGCAACTCCGATGAAATCGACTGTTGCAGCCCCATCACCTCTGCCACTCTGCGCTCTTTCTCCTCCTGCTGAATGTCGTCTTTGTAGTGTTTGTTGGCGTACGTCCCCTCCTCATCGCTGTACGCAAACGCCCCCATGCGGTCAAAACGCATCTCTCTCACCCACTCGCACAACTCCTTGAAGTCCTCTTCCGTCTCCCCAGGGTGCCCGACCAGCAGCGTCGTCCGAATACAAATCCCCGGCACCTCTCGACGAATCCGTGCTATCAGCGCGTCTTGTTCGGCACGGGTGATATGCCGCCGCATCAGCCCAAGCATGTGGTCCGAGCAATGCTGCAACGCAATATCCAGGTATTTGCACACGTTCTCATGCTTTGCCATCACGGGCAGCAGGTCCATCGGGAAGTCAGTCGGGTAGGCATAGTGCAACCGTATCCATTCTACCCCCTCAATCTGCGCCATTTCATCGACCAACTGCGCCAACCGGTGCTCCTTATAGAGGTCCAGTCCGTAACTCGACAGGTCCTGTGCAATCACGTTAAACTCCTTTACGCCTTTCCCTACTAACCAGCGCACCTCGTCCAGTATCTCCTCCATCGGCCGCGAGGTGAAACGCCCCGTAATCAGCGGTATCGCGCAGTACGAGCAGAACCGGTTGCACCCTTCCGCTACTTTTATATAGGTGTAGTGGCTCGGCGTGGTGATGGTGCGTTCGTAGGGCGCGCACCCCATGCCCTCGCTCGCGGACGACTCTTTCGTCAGCAAATCCACAATGCCCGTGTAGTCGAACTTACCGTACCAACCGTCCACTTCTGGCAGTTCCTGTTGTAAATCAGTCAGATACCGTTGCGACAAGCACCCCATCACATATAGTTTCCGCAACTTGCCTTGTTGTTTCCGTTGCGCAAACTGCAGAATGGTGTTGATGCTCTCCTCTTTGGCGTCGCCGATGAAACCGCACGTATTGATAACGGCTATCTCACCTCTCGGACGCGCCGAGTCGTGCACACATCGGTACCCCGCCAACGTCAGTTGGTGCATCAGCCGCTCTGCGTCCACAAGGTTCTTCGAGCAACCCAGCGTGATTATATCTATCTCCTTTTCTTTCATCAATTTACTCTGAATCCCCCTCTCTGAGGGGGTAGGGGGAGTCTCGTCTTTACTCTACATCCCCCTCCTTGAGGGGGCTTGGGGGAGTCTCTAATTTCCAAGGTCACTATGGAACTGCACCCTCACCAATCGCACATTTATCTCGTCATAGTCGTCCTCGCCCAGCGTCTCCATTGCCTGTTTGATGTTGTCATTCTCGGCATGACGGAAATAGTTGTATATGTCTTCCTCCTCGTCGGGGTCCACTACCTCGTCTATGAAGTATTTGATATTCAGCCTTGTACCCGAATACACGATTGATTCTATCTCGCTCAGCATCTCGTCCATCGACATACCCAGACGTTCCGCCAGGTCGTCCAAATCCACGCGTCTGTCTATCGCCTGGATAATCGAAATCTTTCTTGCCGAGTTCTTTGCCGTCGAGCGTATCCGGAGGTCTTCGGGGCGGATGATATCATTCTCCTCCACGTATTCTTTGATGACCCGCAAAAACTCATCGCCGTACCTTTTCGCCTTGCCGGCACCCACGCCGGGCATGTTCTGCAACTCCTCGGTCGTGATGGGGTACGATGTCGCCATCGACTCCAGACTGGTATCTTGGAATATCACAAACGGCGGCACATTCAGTTTCTTGCTCAGTTTCTTGCGCAGGTCCTTCAGTATCGAGAACAGCACATCGTCCGCGGCAGCGCATGTCGCCATACCTGCCTCCATCTCGGTGTCTTCCTCGTCGTCTGTCGTCTCTATCGGCACCTCGAACTTCACCGGCCGTTTCAGGAACTTGCGCCCCTCGTTGGTCAGTTTCAGGTCGCCGTAACTCTCGATATCTTTCTTCAGGTACCCCACCAGCATCGCCTGCCGGATGATGGCGTGCAACGTCGCCTCGTCCTCGTCCTCGCCTGCGCCGAAGTTCTCCAACTCGTTATGTTTGTACGACAGCACGGCGGCGGTCTCGTTGCCCTTGATGATGTCCACGATATGCTCCGTATGGAACTTTTCGTTCAACTGCTGTATGGTTTCCAGTATGATGCCCAGCAACTCCGTCGCGTCCATCATGCGGTATTTCTTGCGGCAGTTGTCGCAGTTCCCGCAGTTCTCCTGCTCATACTCCTCGCCGAAGTAGTGCAGCAGCAACTTCCGTCGGCACAGCGGCGACTCGGCGTATGACTGTGTTTCAAACAGCAATTGGTTGCTAATCTCCTGTTCTGCAACGGGTTTGCCTTGCTGGAACCTCCGCAGACGCTCGATGTCTTTGGGCGAATAGAAGCAAATGCACTGTCCCTCGCCGCCGTCGCGTCCTGCACGGCCCGTCTCTTGGTAGTAGCCTTCAAGCGACTTCGGAATGTCATAGTGTATCACAAACCGCACATCGGGCTTGTCGATGCCCATTCCGAACGCAATCGTCGCCACAATCACCTGCACTTTCTCCATCAGGAACGCGTCCTGGTTCTCGCTTCTCGTGGCGGCGTCCATGCCCGCGTGATAGGGTAGGGCGGTGATGTTGTTCACTTTCAGTGTCGCCGCGAGGTCCTCCACGGTCTTTCTGCTCAGGCAATACACAATGCCCGATTTCCCCTCCATATTGCGGATATAGCGTATCACGTCTTTGTCCACGTTGTCGGTCTTCTGCCGCACCTCATAATACAGGTTCGGGCGGTTGAACGACGATTTGAACACTTTCGCGTCCAGCATATCGAGGTTTTTCTGTATGTCGTGCTGCACTTTTGGGGTCGCGGTCGCGGTCAATGCAATGATAGGAGCCTTGCCGATGCGTTCCACGATGGGGTGGATACGCCTGTATTCGGGGCGGAAGTCATGTCCCCATTCAGAGATACAGTGTGCCTCGTCCACGGCGTAGAACGAAATCTTCACGCCTTTCAGGAAGTCCACATTCTCGTCTTTTGTCAGACTTTCGGGGGCGACATACAGCAACTTCGTCTTGCCCGACAGAATGTCTTCCTTCACGGCATGTATCTCGGGCCGTGTCAGCGACGAGTTGATGAAGTGTGCCACGCCGTCCTCTTCCGAGTAGTTGCGCATGGCATCGACTTGGTTTTTCATCAACGCTATCAGCGGACTGATGACAATCGCCACGCCGTCCATCATCAGCGACGGCAACTGGTAGCAGAGGCTCTTGCCCCCGCCGGTCGGCATCAGTACGAATGTGTCGTTCCCGTCCATCAGGTTGTTGATGATGGCTTCCTGGTTTCCCTTAAACGAGTCAAATCCAAAGTGATGTTGGAGTGCCTCTGTCAGTTGTTCATGTCTTGTCATAGAACAGGTATGTAACCGATGTATCTCTCTTGTTTTACTTAGGTATCTCTTTTCTTTCAGCGAAATATCTCTGTATTTTTCGGCAAAGGTAAATCTATTTTTTGATATATGCAAGTCCTTTCTTGAAAAATGCATAGTCTATTATATTAGGAATGACTTAGGAAATGACTTTCTTTGTGGCGACACTCTCTCGACACTCTCGGGAGACGTGAAGCGTAAGGCAGATGTGCATAGCACATAGAGTGCCGTAGCGATAACGAAGCCCTGTGGGCTGAGTAGAACTCCTTATCGGCTCGCATCGTCATTAGGGGTTTGGGAGGTCTATTCTTTTCTCTTTTGGGTTGTGGTCATTCTCGTATCAATCTCGACTCAAGTGTATGACATTAGTATGTGGTTAGTATGTGATTAGTATGTGATTAAGCCGAGAATGTCGGAAGAATACGCCATGTATTTTCAACCTTTCCCTACGCGGACGTGTTGTCCGCGTAAAGGTTTTGTGAGTTTTGAAGGTTTTGGTTTTTATAGGATTTATAGATGAAAGAATGGTTGGTTACGTGTTTTGTTCTGCCAACATCCTTTTCTCCCCAAAAGTAGGTAATTTCCTCCTCCTGTTTGCACACTCCTCTGAAAAGCAGTACTTTTGCGCCACTAAAAGTGGTTACCAACCCTCTCAACAACCCGAATTGTGCAGTATGGAAACAGAATCAAACACCTCCGAGATTCGTAGCATCATCATCAAGATAGCCGTTGCCGCCGTTCTCTTGGCGGTCGCGGTAGTGATAGAACACACGCTCAGTCTGCCTTTGTGGGCGTTGCTGCTCATCTACTTGGTCCCTTACCTTGTGGTGGGCTTCGACACCCTTCGCGAAGCGGCGGAGAACATCGTCCACGGCGAAGTCTTCGACGAGGACTTCCTTATGTCCGTCGCCACCCTTGGCGCACTCGCCATCGGCTTTCTCCCGGGGGCTGAGAACCAGTTCCCCGAGGCGGTGTTTGTCATGCTCTTCTTCCAGGTAGGGGAACTCTTCGAGACTATCGCAGAGGGGCGCAGCCGCAAGAGCATCTCGCAACTCATGGATATCCGTCCCGACTCTGCCCATGTCGAGCGCGACGGCAACCTGCTCACTGTCAATCCCGATGATGTGCGCGTAGGCGAGATTGTCGTTGTCAAACCCGGCGAGCGCGTACCCATGGACGGTGTCGTCATCGAAGGCGACTCAAGCCTCGACACCGTGGCTCTCACGGGCGAGAGTGTGCCGCGGTCCATTCACCCTGCCGATACCATTATCTCGGGCTGTATCAACCTTACGGGGCTCCTCCGCGTGCGCGTCACCAAGGCGGCAGGCGAGTCCACCGCAGCCAAGATACTTGCCCTCGTGGAGAACGCGGGAGAAAACAAGTCCCGTAGCGAGAACTTCGTCACGCGCTTTGCCCGTATCTACACGCCTGTTGTCGTCTTTGCCGCCGTTGCTTTGGCGTTCATTCCGCCGTTCTTTGCCGCAGGTTCCTATATTGATGCGCTGCCCGTATGGCTCTATCGCGCACTCACGTTCCTGGTGGTCTCCTGTCCCTGCGCCTTGGTTATCTCTGTCCCCCTCTCGTTCTTCGGAGGCATTGGCGGAGCGTCCAAACAGGGTATTCTTGTCAAAGGGTCCAACTACTTGGAGGCGCTCTCCAAACTTGATATTGCCGTCTTCGACAAGACGGGCACCCTCACCAAGGGTGTTTTTGCCGTCACGCTTGTCCATCCGCACGACATCACCAAGTCCGAACTCCTCCACATGGCAGCCCATGTCGAGCGTTTCAGCAACCACCCCATCGCCGTCTCGCTCCGCAACGCCTATCCCAACGAGGCCACCGATGATTGTATCGTTGAGGATGTCCGTGAAATCACGGGCGAAGGTATTCGGGCGCGCGTCAACGGACGCGAGGTCTGCGTAGGCAACGGCAAACTGATGACTGCTATCGGTGCCGACTGGCACGAGTGCAGCCAGCAGGCACAGGGCACTGTCATTCATGTCGCTATCGAGGGCAAGTATGTGGGGCATATCGTCATCTCCGACCGTATCAAAGACGATTCCGCACAAGCAATAGCCGCTCTCAAACACGAGGGGGTACGCCGCACCGTCATGCTCACGGGCGACCATCAAGCGGTGGGCGAGTTTGTTGCCAAGCAGGTTGGACTGGACGAGTACCATACCGAACTCATGCCGGCAGACAAGGTCGCACAAGTCGAGCGTCTGCTCCGCGAGAAGGAGCAGGGTAAGACGCTTGCTTTCGTGGGTGATGGTATCAACGATGCACCTGTCTTGGCACGTGCCGACCTCGGTATCGCAATGGGCGGCTTGGGGTCCGATGCTGCTATTGAAGCCGCAGATATAGTCTTGATGGACGACAAGCCGTCCAAGATTGCCCTTGGCATACGGATAGCCAAGAAGACCCTTCGCATTGCCTATGAGAATGTCTGGTTTTCTATTGGCATCAAGGTAGCGGTGCTTGTCCTTGCCACATTCGGTATCGCCAACATGTGGATGGCGGTCTTCGCCGATGTCGGTGTCACCGTCCTCGCCGTCCTCAACGCCATGCGTGCCCTCCGCACCGCATAGCAGCCTTGACACCTGTGCCAAAATAGATACTACCTCAACAGATACTGATATGGTTTCTCTCGTTTTCGGATGATAGTTTAGTACTATACCCGAATAGTATTGCTATGCTCTCGGGAGACGACGCGGCTCGCGTCGTTATGCACCAACGGCGCAATAGGGCAGATTCTGAAGTCTACAAGCCCGTGGACGTAGCGGGATGCTCCTAATGAAGCGAAAGCCTGTGGCTTGAGCAGAACTCCTTATTGTCTGCGTCGTTAGGTATAAATCGGCTATAGTATCATTCTTGCTTACGTAGAAAAACATATAACTTTTGTCGTGGTTTTTGGAGTGGTTACCACTATTGTGTAATTAAAGTTTGCACAATCAATAAAAATTGCATAACTTTGCAACCGAAAGTGAATATTGTTTCGGATGGAATGCCATGTTAAAATCAAAATATCTCGGTTTATGAAAAGTCATTTGTTTATTCAGTATGTCTGTGTGCTCTGCACAAGTTTGCTGTTGGGTTTTATGTGTTCGTGTACCAACAATTTTGAAGCAGAAAGTTATGAACGATATTCCAGAAATGCATTACAATCGCGTGCGGTATCAAGTGATGAATATCTCGAAGAATGTGAGGAAGGTACTGAAATTGTTTTAGGGGAGCAATTGCAGAACCCGTACGAAATCACTAATATGCGGAATGCCTACGCTCTAATCACTCGTAAAGGGTTGTTTACAGGAGCAGCAAACATTCCTTCCGCTCCAACCGTCAATATGTACTATTACAGGGTACTACCGGCATCTTCTGAAGAGTTGGACATAATAGTAGAGAATGAAGACATCTATTATACAACTGTTCCCTACGACTATCAGATAGACGAATGGTGTGGAGATTATTATATGGACCCTGATTGTCCCGATAGTCTGACTTGGTTATATGCGGTTGTTCCTGCGAATTACGGATTTCCTGAAGTTGGAGAAGTGGAAGTATTAGCAGATTTATATATTCCTGAAGAAGTTGAGAATGTTCCTGAAGGTAAGATAGATGGAGTTGGGTTATTAGAGTATGTGGCATACAAATTGACAGGGAATTTGAGCGAATGGGAGAATGAAGACATTATATACTATGAGAGTATCCTTTCCAACTCGTCATCCTCAAATATAGTTGCACAAAGTCAAAAGGCTAAGGGTAGATGGCTGGCAAAATCTTATCCGACAGGCACTATTTCCGTACACAATACCACAACAGGGAATTATGATGGAATAGACGGCGTACAAATCATCATTAACAACTTGGTGAAAATATGTTCCTGTGTTTTGGATGAAAATGGACAATATACCTCGGTCACACCATTTCGCACCAAGGTGTGGTACACCATTCGTTTCTATAATACGCAAACGAAGACTTCTATATTGCCTAAGGTACCGCTATATGGTTCCGCTTTGTATTTCTTCGGACGTCATTCTAAAACCGGATATAATGCACAAATTGAATATAGTAGCAAGGTGTGGCGTCATGCAACTATCAACAACACTCTGGTGAAAAATATGGCGTTTAACGAAGAATATGGCATTCAAAATCCTGAATATCTTCGAATATGGGTACTACCGGGCGATGATGAATGGAGTGGTAGTACACCGATGCTACATTGGTCAAATGGTTTGTATGGGAGTTATTCGTCACTATTGTTATTTCCATTCGAATTAGCCACTTTAAGCCCGATTACTCCCGATATGCTTATTTTCGCAAATGTCAACGAAACAGGTCTTACCACGGGAATCCTTTCTAAAACCCTTTACCATGAATTGGCTCATGCGAGTCACTATCTGCAAGTAGGAGATGAGTATTGGGACCGATATATCAGCCACATTATATGGAACTTGGGGTATGGAGATAGCAAAAATTCAAGTATGTATGCGGGATATTGCGGAATAGGCGAGATGTGGGCGACCTATGTCGGATACTTTTATCATGCAAAGGATACTGGAGAACAGGATTTAGGAAGTATAGAGATTCCTGATGAACGTTGTAGAAAGTGGTATAAGCCATGTAGTATGGTAGAAGTTGGTAATAAGATATATGACTCGGATGTTACAATTGGAAATATGTATCAAGCCTTAGAGCCGGATATACATGACTTGGAAACATTGAAAGATAATTTATACAAATTAGGAGTGCCTTTTGATATTATTGACGAGGTGTTTACTCCGGAAAACGAATGGGATTAACTAACTACTAAATACGTTGAATTATGTCGAATGTTGTAAAAATTGCATTTCTGTTGCTGCTTATATTGTGTGTATGGGGGTGTTCGCGATCACAATACACAGAAAGTTACAAAATGAAGACATCAAACATTGCAGAGGAGGATACCGTTTGCTTGCGTTTTGTAGGGCATAGTTGTGCTGATTATTGGTATGTTTCGAAGCGCTATTATCATGGTGACACTTCTACTATCGTGCTGAATAAAATCAAGAATTACGGTTCTTCTACTGGTATTTCATTCAAAACAAAAGGGCGCAAGTCTTGTTCTGGAGGTAAAGGAGAGTATTTTGACGAAGCGATAAAGGGAGATACGGTTTTGCTGTTGTACAATGGAGAGCAGTTAGCCTGCTGGACAAAGGAGAATATCGATGATACGAGACATAATATCTACGATATAAACAATTGGAATTTTGAGCATGGCCATGGGTACCATGGCGAGATATGGTGCACACATACATTTACAATAGACAAAACAGACATAGATACTTTGCTACTTGAGAGTGGGCTTTAGTTTTCCTTCATCTTTCAAATCGTAAAGAATGTTTTGGTTTCTATTATTTTAGTCAAATCGTACCTCGTAAATTCGTAAATCGTAAATGACTTTATGGTTAATTCGTGGATAATTAAATGTACCGAATAATGCAATAACGGCTTATTAGCGGTGATGGTTGGCTTACACGTTTGTTGGTCAGTTGTTGACGAAAATATGTGCGCATGTTGCGCACAACAGGTTTTGTTGATTGTCCATGTTTTGGTCTTTATTCTGGTGGATTGTTGGGCATAATAGTTTTTTGAGGTGATTTTTTGTGGTGTTGATTATCAGCGACTTACAAAGAAAATGCAATTTTTCTTCTATCAGAGTGTAGTTTTTTACCTTTTTTTGCGTTATATATTAGGGAACAGATGTGCAGACCGTAAACCTGCGATTCGCTTGGCATGTATATGGCACCTGCATGTATGTTGGAGTAAGTTTGTATTTGTGTATGTTAAAAATAAATCGTACCTTTGCGGTCGATGGATTAAAACATACAACCGATGAAACGAACTATTCTCCTTTTAGCGACAGCACCGGTGAGTGCCATTGCTGTGCTATTCCCTGCATCAATATATCAACCGATAAACGAATAAACCAAATTCAACGAATATGAAAGCAACTTTACTCACTATCGCTCTTGCAGTCCTTGCTATTTTGGGCGCAAGCGCACAAGCCCCCGCCAACGTACAAACCACACAGGGCGACACCACAGGCGTTACCATTACATGGGACGCGGTAGCCGATGCCACAGGTTACGAGATTACCATAGAAGGTTGGGACGTTGCCATCAACAAGACGGTGCGTACCGAGACAACCACGGAGACACGCTTGGTGGACAAAGGTCTGCCACGCCCGGGAGTAGGTCGCTACACTGTGAAAGCGGTCTATGCGGACGGCACAAAGAGTGCAGAATCCGACGCGGCTATCGGATATGCGGTACTCGAAACTATGCGGATACTCGGTGTATCTACGCGCCAACCATGGAACGGCAAAGTGGATATCGATGTCGAGTACAAGACGATGCGTTCCCGTTTCCGCGAACTATTCAGATTGGAAAACCCGCCGTACCCGGACAGCGTTAGCATCACCGCACGGACAGCGGACGGCGAGTTGCTCCCCGTGAGGTCGCTCACGAAAGAATCACCTCTTGACTATGGCACCTATACGGTCAATCGTAAAACGCTACAGAACGGCACGGCTCTATTCTCGGGATCGGGGCAGCAGCGGCTGGTATGGGACGCAGACGCAGACACGGCTGAGGTCAAGGCACCGAATACGATTATTACGATTACAGTCGCCGACAAGGGCAATATATATGCGCAAACGACTGTTTCCGACACCGCTGACATCAATACCACGAGACCCTATACTATTATGATAGGCGAGAATGACACGTTGATGCCTATCCCGTGGGCGGCACGTTGGGCGGACGAGGCAAGCACGTCCCTCAACATGCAGGACGGCTCGGACTTCAAACTGGTTGCATATACAAAGTATGCCACAGTGATTGATACGATTCACAGAGAGACGATGCTCGCCGACGAGGAAGGTACTTTTATATGGAAACCGGATTATGGTGTTACCGTCTTGCAAGGTCTGTTCAGCAACCGTGCAACGCATGCGAAAACAACCTATCAAAGTATGGTGATGCGTTCGCCCGAGATACCTCCCACGGTGGAACATATACCGGGGGCGCTTAAGGTAACGTGGACGGTGGCTGCCGGATGCACTTACTACCAGATTGTTCGTCGCACGCTGAAACCTGACGGAACACGCGGCGCGTGGGAAAAT
>SAMEA104315439__coassemble_77_pt1 | contig 79491 bp, 68 predicted proteins | sample SAMEA104315439__metabat2_low_PE_016 | metagenome-assembled genome bin SAMEA104315439 (sample SAMEA104315439) | gut metagenome | biome: Monkey gut; feature: monkey-associated habitat; material: faeces | place: China | collected 2013 | reverse complement strand
GATTGCGTACGGCTGCATTGAGTTTGAAACGGAATATGGATGTACTTTGGACTTTCTATACCCGTCCTGAACTCGGGTTGCCAAACACCAATAATGCAATGGAAAGTTTCTTTGCCAGGGTGAAAAAACTGGTAGGCGTACACAACGGGTTGAATGCTCGACACAAAAGAACGATGATTGACGCATATATTTCCGTCTATAACGCCGATAAACAAAGGCTGCAAGAGACTTTTTAGGTACAAAAAATGTCTATTACTACCATACTGACCCTATTTTAGGTACAAGAAATGTCTATTAGCCCTAAATAGTTCTAAATGCGTACCTTGAGCGAGAGGATAGTAGGAGGATAACGAGAGGATAGCGAGTGGTTAGGGATAGTAAAAAAGCATGATTGTTAAAATTAATATGTATCCATACACTCTTTATTTCCGACTTGTTTGCAGGTTGTTTATGCAGAGATTAAGCGAGGGTGTGGAGATAGGATTGGATTTGGGTGCAGAGAGTGGCGACGGGAGTGGTGCCATCGTTGTTGACAATGTAGTCGGCACGGCTGATGTCAATGGCGGTCTCTTGTGCGCGTATGCGCGCGCGTACCTTGTTGATATCCATATGGTCACGGGCGATGGTGCGCTGAATACGCAGTTCCTCGGGGGCGGTGACGGCGATGACCTTGTCGCAAAGACGGTCCAAGCCACTCTCGAAAAGGATGGCACTCTCGACAAAACAGAAGGGCTGGTCGGGGTGGTCCTTGACCTCCATGCGCGCCCACTCCTGCACATCAAAGGCAACGGCGGGGTGGACGATGCGGTTGAGCCGCTCGAGGAGGTCGGGGTGATGGAAGACCTGCTTGGCGACCAGTTCGGTGTGATAGACATCGCCATCGAGCACCTCGCTGCCGAAAAGGAGTTCGACCTGCGAACGCACCATGGGGTTGGTGACGATGATGTGTTTGGCGCGGCTGTCGGTGTCGTAGGTGGGATAGCCGAGGTCGCGCAGCCCTGCCGCGATGGTGCTCTTGCCGCACCCGATACCTCCAGTAAGTCCAATGAGCATAATTAGAATTGGAAATAGATAAATGCTTGTAAATCAGCTGTTATGAATTGATAGATGACGACAATAGCCGCCACTGTGATGAGGACGATAGCCCACAAAGGCAGGGTCGCAAAACGAATACGATACCAGCGTTTGAGACGCGTAGGCAGCCAGTGAATGAGCATGCCTAAGGCAAAGAGTATCACCACTTTGCGGTACTCCCAGAGGAAGTCGGGAATGATGGCGCTATTCCATGCGCCGCCTATCTGGTTGACCATGTTGCGTGCCGTCTCCCACGCCTGTTGGTTGGCGGTGGCGGGGTCGAGGTTGCTGCCCGAGCGGAAGAAGAGCCGCGTGAAGGTGATGAAGGTGAAGGTCTGGGCAACCGCCCATGCGGTAGATAATGCGCAATGCGTAATGCGTAATGCGTAATGAGCAGGTTCTTTTCCCCTGTAAATCAAATAATTGATATAGCGAATGAGGATGCCGAGGCAGATGATGAGCATCCAGATGCGGAACAGGTTGAGGACGGGCAGGTGCCATTGCGCGTAGGCGAGAAGGAGTGCGGCGGTGATGAGCGTGACCAGTGCCATGCGTAGATGCCAGTTGGTCTGCTTCCATAACTTGTAGATAATCATGCCAATACCGTTCAGCCCACCCCATATCATGAAGTTCCAACTGGCTCCGTGCCAGAGTCCGCCGAGGAGCATGGTAATGAAAGAGTTGAGGTTGGAGGAGAGCAGCCGGTAGTGAGAGGGGACGCGAATGGCGACGATGATGACCACGACAGCGAGGGCGAAAATGATGCCCGCTATCCACCATGAACCCGTGAGAATCAGCGCGATAAGCGTGATGAGGATAATCCAGAAATACGTGCCGAAAGTAACGTTGCGGTTGCCGCCAAGGGGTATGTAAAGGTAGGTCTTGAGCCAGCGGCTGAGAGACATGTGCCAGCGGCGCCAGAACTCCTGCGGGTTGCGCGACTTGTAGGGCGAGTCGAAGTTCTGCGGGAGGTAGAAACCCATGAGCATCGCCACGCCGATGGCAATGTCGGTGTAGCCCGAGAAATCGGCATAGACCTGCATGGAATAGGCGAAAAGGGCGAAGAGGTTCTCGAATCCGGAGAAGAGAAGCGGGTTGTCGAAGACGCGGTCGATGAGGTTAACTGCCAGATAATCACTAAGTATTATCTTCTTAGCGAGCCCGTTGAGTATCCAAAAGACCGCCAGCCCCGCGAGTCGGCGACTGAGGCGGAAGGGACGGTAGAGTTGGGGTATGAACTCGTTGGCGCGGACTATAGGTCCTGCGACCAGTTGGGGGAAGAAACTGACGTAGAAGCCGAAATCGAGGAGGTTGCGGACGGGTTGGATGCGCCCACGGAAGACGTCGGCGGTGTAGGATATGACCTGGAAGATGTAGAACGAGATGCCGACGGGCAGGACGATGGTATCAACCATGAAACGCCCCGAGCGGCTGAAGCCATTGCCGATGTAGGCGAAGAGGTCAGAGACGGCGAAATGCGTGCCGAAAAGGTCGTTCACCATGTTGGTGAAGAAGTAGGCATACTTAAAATAGCAGAGCAGTCCGAGGTCAATGACGACACTGATTATCAGCCAGATGCGGGCTTGCGTTTCGCGATGCTGCTGTTGGTTGCGGTGGATTTGCTGCGCGATGAGCCAGTCGCTGAGGGTGACGAAGAGGAGAATGAGGAGGAAGATGCCGCTGGTCTTGTAGTAGAAGAACCAACTGGTCGCCATGAGGAAGACATTGCGCATGTGCAGGCGCGTGCGCGAGGGTTGCGCGATGGGGTCGGTGCCCCGACGGCGCAGGGGACGCGCCTCCATGATGATGGCGAAGACGGCATAGACCAACGCGAAAAACGCCCAGAAATAGAACTGGGTGAAGAGCAAGGGGCTGTTGCTGTCGAAGGCAAATATGTGGTGGAGAAAGTTCATGGGAGGGCTGCACTACCGACTCCCCCTGCCCCCTCAAGGAGGGGGAATTGGATGGCGTCAGCGGGTATGATAGTGGTGGTATCGGGGTTAGTAGTGATAGTATCTACAGGCGTGACGGGTTGGAAATCAGGTATTTCTAGTAGCCAGTCCGCCAACATACCGCCTATCTTGTCGGCTCCTCGACGTGTGAAATGGATATAGTCGCGCCCTGCAAGCCCGCGCTGTTGCCACGAGAGCATGCTGTTGTGCCCGCCCATCGCCTGGTAGATGCTCCAGTAGCCGATGTGCTCGTCGTGCGCCATGCGGGCGAGGAGGCGGTCAAGGTACGGGATGAGCGGGTTGGTGGTCATCTCGCCATCGATGCGTTGCGACATGTCGCTCGGTCCGATGAAGAGAATGGCAGCATCCGGGGCGCATTGACGGAGGTACTGCACCTGCCGGCGCAGCCCCTTGACATAGCCCGAGATGGTGGACGGGTTCTCGGTTTGCGGTATCATGTTGCCACCATACTGCATGATTATCAGGCGAGTATGAGTGGCAGCGAAGAAGTCGGAGAGTTGGCTGCGCTGTATCTGCGTGAAGACGGTGCCCGAACTACCGCGCATGGGGATGTTGTCCACGATGATGCCTGTGGGGGTCTCAAGGCTCAGTCCATAGACGTTGCCCCTGCCCTGCAGGCGCACCTCGCAGCGGGTGGTGCTGTCGGGGAGGGTGGCGATGCCCTTATCAAATAAGGTGTATGTGCCGCTACGTCGCGGGCGGGCTTGGGCATCGATGCCGCGGGCAAGGAGTCGGATTTGGCTGAAATAGTTGTAGGTGTGCCCGTTGTCCATGGGCTCGGTGACGAGGCGCAGGTCTTCGCTGCCGTCGCGCAGGGAGTCGTTCATGACCGCCACCTGCCCCATGACGCCGTAGTCGCCCGTGGTGAGACGCATGGACTTGGGCCCATAGACGATGTAGCGTTTGGGTCCGCCCTGCGGGGTCTGGAAGGTGCCGTTCATCTCCAATGACTGGTGCAGACTGCGGGTGGGGATGGTCTGGTGGAGGGGTATGAGTCCCACTCCGCCGCCACCGTAGGTGTCTTGCAAACGCTCGCGCAACACCATCGTGATGCGGTCTTCCTCGATTTGGGAGTCGCCGTAGTGCAACACGCGCACTTGCCGGTTGCGCGCCGTGGGGAGTGCGTCGTAGAAGGCGCGGAGATAATATCGCGTGTCGATAGCGGGTGTATCGGGGGTCGACACACCCGGCGTTGCTACGGCAGGTGCTGTCGGCGTTACTGTCACAGGCGCAGGGGCGGCGTCTTCGTCTATTTCTGTCTCTTCCTCTATCTCGTCAGGGACGAAAAGGGAGTCTTGTAGTGCAATAGTATCCTGCTGTATGTCAAGCGCTTCGGCGAGCGTCGGCCACCGCAGGTTGAATGAGCCTATCTGCCAGCCGTGGTCAGGCACGACGAGGCAAATCCCCCCTAAGAGGGCAATCACTATCCACAATATGAGGCATATCTTGGCAGGGCGCATAGGCTATTTCCAAAGGGCTTTGGAGAACAATAAGAATATGGTGAATATCTCCAGACGACCGATAAGCATGACCGCTGTCATTGTCCATTTGGCGATAGTGGGGAAGTCGGCATACGTGCCTGCCGGACCAAAACTGCCGATACTCACACCCACATTGCCGATGCCAGACACGGCAGTCCCGATGGCCTCATCGAAAGCCACACCCGTGGCACAGAATATAAGCACCGCAACCACAATAATGGCGAGGTAGAAAAACATGAATGCCATCACGTTACTGATAGTCTGTTCCGGCACGGCACGTCCGTTGAAGCGTACCGGCAGAATGGCATTGGGGTGGATACGGCGTTTGAGTTCGGTGGTGGCACTCTTGGCAAAGATGCCGATGCGCACCCATTTGATGCCACCGCACGTACTGCCCGACGAGGCTCCGGTGAACATCATAAAGAAGACCATTGCCCAAAACAGTTTGGGCCATGTCATATAGTCGCTTGCCGCAAAGCCCGTGGTGGTCATGGCTGACACCACAGTAAAGAAACTCTTGCGGAAAGCCCGTTCCGCATCTGCAAAGAAGTCTGCATCTACGATAAACTGATTGGGTATGGGTTCAATGAAATTGTAGTGCAAGAACAGCCCTGTGCTCAGCACTATGGTGCATAATGCCACGGCACCGGCATACCATTGTGTTTCCTCGTCGTGGAGCAGCCGTGACGCTTTGCCACGGAACAGAAATATGAGTTGCGTGAAATTGATTCCCGAAAGGAACATGAATATGGTAATGGTGTACTGAATAGCAGGCGAGTAGTTGATGATACTGGCATTCTTGGTGGAGAAACCGCCGGTCGCTATGGTGGACATGGAGTGGCATACCGAGTCGAACCCTTCCATACCGAGCAGCCACAGAATACCTGTCTCTGCCAAAGTCAGAAAGATGTACATTCCCCACATGTGCTTGGCGGTATCGGCGATACGCGGAGACAACTTCTCATAACTCACCCCCGTTGCCTCGGCGGCATACAACTGCATTCCGCCCAAGCCGAACATAGGTAATATCGCCACACTGAGCACGATAATACCCATACCGCCAATCCAGTGAGTCATGGCACGCCATAGGAGTACGCCGTGCGTCATCACCTCCACATCGGGGATAATGGATGCTCCCGTAGTGGTGAAGCCCGACATGGTCTCAAACCATGCATCGGTGATGGTGCCTATCTGCCCGCTCAGATAGTAGGGCAGCATACCGAATATTGAGAATATCACCCACACCAACGCCACTATCACATATCCTTCGCGCTCTCCTACGTGCCTGAGCGCATCGCGTCCGCACAGCCACAGCAGCAGACCCGCAAACAGGGTCAGTATTGTGGATACCAAAAACGCACATGTGTCGGCATCGTCATACAACCACGATACGAGTGTCGGCACCAGCATAAACAGTGCCTCGATGCACAGCAGCACACCCATCGTCTTGAAGACCAACCGCCAATTGAATGTCCGAGTCATGTAAAAAATCCCGATAAATCAGAAAAAACGTTCCAATTGCCGCAGCACGTGCTGTTTGCAGAACACTACCACTTGGTCGCCGGGTATGACTTGCGTCTCGCCATTGACCAATATGCCCTCGCCGGCACGCACGATAGCACCGATATTCGCGTCTATCGGCAGGCTGAGGTCGCGTATCTTGTGGCGCGTGATGCGGCTGCCTTCCTCTGCCATAAACTCCACTATCTCGGCATCGGCGTTGGTCAGGTTGCGCACGTTCAGCACACTCGCATCCAGCAACATCTGGTAGATGTACGATGCCGTGATGGTCTTCTTGTTGAGCACCGAACCGATGTCAAGTCCCTCAGCCATAGGGATATAGTCGATATTCTCCACATCGGCGATGGTCTTTTTCACGCCGAAACGCTTGGCGGCAAGGCACGCGAAAATGTTCGCCTCGCTGTGTTCCGTCACCGCCACAAAGGCGTCAGCGTCCTGTATGCCCTCGTCTTTCAGAGCATCCATATCGCTACCGTCGATGTTGATAATCAGCGCGTTGTTCACCTTCTCGCTCAGCCTGTAGCACAAGTCGCGGTCTGCCTCCAATATCTTGATATTCAGCCCGTCAGGCAGGTTCTGCACCGCCTTTTGCGCAATACGGGTGCCCCCGTAGAAGATGATGTTGCGTATGTCGCGTTTCTGTTTGCCCATCTGCTCGCGCAGGGCTTCCATATTGTCGTGCGTGCAGACGGCATACACCATGTCGTCCGCCATTATCTCGTCCTGTCCGCGCGGAATGATGGTATCCTGCCCGCGCTTGATGGCAACCACGCGGTACAGCCCGTGGTTGAAGAACCCCGACAGGAACTGCTTGCCCACCACCGGCGCGCCTGCCCGCACCTTCACCACGCACATCTCCAGCACGCCGTCGCACAGCGTCAGGTGATAGCGCATCCAGTTGGTCTTCAACGCCGCCTCTATCTCGTGCGCCGCCAGCACTTCGGGGTAGATGAGGTGGTTGAGTCCCATCGCCTCAAACAGCCGCCGGTTCTCGGGCTGGATATACTCATAGTTGTCCACACGCGCGAGGGTCTTCTTCGCCCCCAACTGGTTCGCGAGCATACACGCCATGATGTTCTCCGTCTCAAACGGCGTCACGGCGATAAACAGGTCGGCATCGCGCACCCCGATGTCCCGCAGGTCGTGTATGGATGTCGGGCTGCCGACCTTGGTCAGCATATCGTAGTTCGCGTCCAGGTCGCCCAACCGCTCCTGCCGCTCGTCCATCAGACTGATGTCCATGTCCTCGCGCGACAGCAGTTTGGCGAGGTGCGTCCCTACCTCTCCAGCACCTGCAATAATGATTCGCATAGTCCTTCCTTGTCTAATTTCAACAGATGATACAACTCCTGCGTGCTGCCGTGCTCCACAAATTGGTCGTGAATGCCCAGCCGCACGATGGTCGGCGTGTAGTTGTGCTCCGCCATGTATTCCACCACTGCACTGCCCAGTCCGCCTTCCGTCATACCGTCTTCCACGGTAATCACCTTCTGGAAGTTCTCCCCCACCTGATGCAGGATATTATCGTCAATGGGCTTCAGCCAACGCATGTCGAAATGCGCGAACTTGCCCCTTCTGCCTTTCTCCGACAGCGCCTCAATCGCCTCGCTCACCGTGTTGCCGATGGCACCGATACTCAGCACAGCCACCTCCGTGCCGCGCCTGATATATGCCCCGAAGCCCAACTCCACATGCGGCAGATTCGGGCGCATCACACTCCTGCCGCGCGGGTAACGGATGGCTATCGGCCCCTCCACCGTCTGCGCAATCTCCATCATCTGCTCCAGCGCCTCACCCGTCATCGGCGCACCGATTATCATGTTCGGCACGGGGCGCAGATACGCCAAATCCAGCAATCCGTGGTGCGTCGCACCGTCATTCCCCACTATCCCCGCACGGTCGATACACAGCACCACATGCAGTTTCGGCAGCGCCACATCGTGAATGATATTGTCGTACGCCCGTTGCAGGAATGACGAATACACATTGCAGTACGGCAGCAGCCCTTGCTGTGCCATACCCGCCGAGAATGTCACCGCGTGCCCCTCGGCAATCCCCACGTCAAACACGCGGTCGGGCATCGCCTGTTGCATGATGCTCATGCTGCAGCCGCTCGGCATCGCGGGCGTTACACCCACAATCTTCTCGTTCTCCTCCGCCAGTTGCAGCAGTTTGTTGCCGAACACCTCCTGCCACAGCGGCGTATTCGTCGCCGCCCCTTTTATGCGCTCGCCCGTCTCCGCATTGAACTCTCCGGGCGCATGCCATGTCGTCTGGTCCTTTTCCGCAGGCTCGTAGCCGCAGCCTTTGCGCGTCACGATATGCAGCACTTTCGGACCCTTGTAGTTCTTTATCTCGCTCAGTATCCGCACCATGTCCTCCACGTCGTTGCCGTTTGCCGGACCGAAATAGCGGATATTCAAGCCCTGGAATATATTCTTCGACTGGTGCGTGAGTATCGTCTTCAAATTATTATTGAAACGCAATACTTTCTCCTTCTTGCTATCATCTATCAAATGTAACTTCCATGCCACCCTGTAGAGCCACCAACGCCACTTGTTGTAGCGCGCACTCGTGGTGATATCCACCAGATACTGCGTAAATCCACCCTTGATAGGGTCGATGGCCATATTGTTGTCATTCAATATGATAAGCAGATTGTTGTGGTCCATAGAGGTATTATTCAACCCCTCGAATGCCAACCCTCCCGTCATGGCCCCATCACCAATAATTGCCACCACATTATGGGCAGAGCGTCCCTCTTCTGCAGCCTGACGTTCCTCTGCAATCTCTATCCCCAAAGCGGCCGAGATGCTGTTGCTCGCATGCCCTGCCACAAACGCATCGTACTCGCTCTCCGCGGGGGTCGGAAACGGTGCCAGCCCCTTGAATTGCCGGTTGGTATGGAAGCGTTCCCGCCTGCCTGTCAGTATCTTGTGCGCATAAGCCTGATGTCCCACGTCCCACACCAACTTGTCTTCGGGCGTGTCGAACACGTAATGCAGCGCCACCGTCAGTTCTACGGTCCCCAGCGACGACGCCAGGTGCCCGGGATTGTGGCTCAACTCATGGATAATAAAGTCTCTTATCTCCTCGCATACTTGCGGCAGCGCCTCTCGCGGCAACCGCTTCAAATCCCTCGGGTAATGTATGTCATTCAAATACCGATATTCCATTCTTTACTTCTTTTATGTGCTCCTGATGAGTAGAGAGTACATTTGCCAAATACCTCACACATAGAGCCGATTTTATCAATCTGCAAAGTTACTGCTTTTGTCTTATATGTGCAAGCATCCACCCATTTTTGCAGGGCAACTATATAACCCATTTTAGGCAGTTGCAAAAAACCGCTTTCTGCGAGAGGATAGCAGGAGGATAACGAGTGGATAAAACTTCTCTAACTGATTTCGCTCCTGCCTTATATATACGCTTGCTTATTTGCTGAAAAATATGTACCTTTGTCGCCGTGAATCTAACTACCCGTATTACTACCTTAATAAGATTATGAAACGAATATCCTTCTTACTCCTCGTTGTACTGATGGGGACAGGTGCGTGGGGAGCCACCCCGAAGAACCTGTCGTTAAAGTATCATACCTTTACTTTCCACGGAACTACTTCCTATCGGTTGTGGACATTCGGCATACCGGAAGTACATTGGAGTACATCGGATTCTACCGTAGCCGTGGTGGATCAATATGGTCTAATACGTCCTATCCGTCAGGGTGAGGCAACTATTGCCGTGGAAACAGCGGACGGCAGCCAACGCGACACGTGTCGGGTAATAGTGGAATATGGCGCCTTCAGTCATATAACCAGCCCCACTCTACTCAAAGACGGGAAATGGACGCTGATTTACCATAATGGTGCTCCCTACACATTGCAACAAAGACCTACAGACGCTACCGTGTGGCTACTGCACAAAGACTCCGTATATACATTCGAGTCCCCCTGCGGTTACCTGGCTGCTACAGCGGATAACGGGAGGTTAGATACCGTGGTTCGACGTCAATCCAATACCGAGTGGGATATTATGCCGCATGGTGACAAGAATCTATCGGTGAGTGTTCACAACCGCAAGACACGCGGTGATGTGCTGTATTATGACACTGATAACCAGCAATTCAGCACCCGTCCATATTCCCATGCACCGCATAATGCAGCCATATATCAAGAAGCGGCTACCTATCTATTGGAGGTTAGTTCTGCCGACACCATGGGTGGATACACCAATGGTGGTTCCGGGCACTATGAAAAGGGAACGCAAGTACATATACAAGCATTTCCAAAAGAAAACTACCATTTCATACATTGGAACGACGGCAACAGGGATAACCCGCGTGTTGTGACCATAGCGACCTCCAATCTGAGCAGAATCGCCTCTTTTTCGCCCCTTGAAGGAAGTTGTGGCGAACACCTGCAATGGCGATATTCGCAAGATACCTTATACATAACGGGTTATGGTGCCATGGATAACTACACCCCCAGTGGTGGTGCACCGTGGAAGATATTAAGGAAATACATAACATCTATCCAACTTCCCGAAGGGCTGACTGAAATAGGGAACTACGCTTTCTACTATTGTGCAAAAGTGGAGCATATAGATATTCCAAGCACAGTAACCCGTATAGGTAATTCTACATTCCGCGAGTGCTCGGGATTGAAGAGTATTATTATTTCCGATAACGTAACTCAAATTGGGTCATCTTCCTTCAGTGCGTGTACAGCCCTAAAGGATATTGTGCTCAGTAAAAGGCTCCGCACCATCAATACGGACGCATTTTACGAATGTAGTGCCTTGACACATATTGATATACCTGACAGTGTGGAGACTATTGGCAAGAGTGCTTTTGTAAAGTGTACCTCCCTTTCGGAAGTAGTAATGGGTAGTGGTGTGCAGTCTATCGGCAGATATACATTCTCGAGTTGCCCAGCCTTGACACTCTTATCCATGAAATCCAGTACCCCACCCGTGATAGACTCGACTTTGTCCGTAAAACCTTTACCACAATTGGTAGTAGGCGTGCCCTGCGGTCAGAAAGAAGTATATCAAGCCGCCAACAAGTGGCAACAATTAACCATTCAAGAGTTGCCTGAACATAACCTTGTACTCCAGACCGATGACAGTAAGCATGGGTATGTGACTATCGTCGGCTCGGATTGCAGTACAGACAGTATAACTATCGCTGCCGTACCAATAGCACCATATCATTTTGAACAATGGGATGACGGTGTGAAAGACAGCCTCCGTACTATTCACCTGACACAAGACACTATGCTGATTGCTCTGTTCTCTGACCCAACTTCTGCCATGTGCGGAGACAGTCTGTATTGGAAATATCACGATGGGGTTATCACCATCTCGGGCAAGGGAGACATGTATGACTACACAAAGACATCGGTGCCATGGCTACCTTATAAGGACTCCATTGTTACTATTCATATAGGCGATAGCGTGACATCTATCGGACGATATACATTCAGTGAATGTGGTAAAATAGAACATGTGGTAATACCTGACAATGTAAAAATAATCAGTGACTATGCCTTCTATAATTGTACCAATCTCAAGTCGGTCGCGGTAGGCAACGGGACAATAGGAACCTGTGCCTTTGCAGGATGCACAATGCTGACAGATATAACCATATCGGAGCATGTGTGGTGTATCGGTAGAAGTGCATTCTCAAGAACCATGTGGTATGATGCCCAACCTGATGGCATGGTGTACGTTGCCCATATCCTGTATGGTTACAAAGGGGAAATAGAACGTGACACCACACTCGTAGTACGTGAAGGAACCAAGAGTATCAGCACTAATGCTCTGGATGACGACCATATCGTGTGTATAATCTTACCGAGTTCTCTGGAATATATATCCCCAAACTTTTCGCACTCCAAAGGGCTCTCTGCCATATATCTGCAATCTATGACCCCACCTGAAATCTCCCGCAATACTTTCCAAGCACAACAAAAGACCTATACCACCGTCTTTGTGCCCTGTGAAGCATTGGATGCATACCATTGGGCAACATATTGGCGGGAACTTGAGCATATAGAAGAAACCAATAATTACAAAGTGGTTCTATACTCCAATTTCCCCAAATACGGACATGGTGTGGTTACTCACAATAGATGCCCGGAATATCATGTAACCATTGAAGCAATGAGCATGGATGAGCGTTTTCAGTTTGTGCAATGGAGTGACGGCAATACCGATAACCCGCGCAGGGTGTTTATAACCCAAGATACGGCTCTTACCGCAATCTTTGCACTCTCTTATTCGGGACAATGCGGAGATGACCTACAATGGGAGTATAAGCCTGATAGCCGTACCCTTACAATAACTGGTAGCGGTGATATGTACGACTATGCCTCTGCCTCATTTTCTCCCTGGAGATACTTCAGAGATTCTATAATGACGATTGAACTGCCAACATCCCTAACTTCTATCGGTCGCAATGCTTTCTATGGGTGTGAGTATGCTTCGCTGATTACTATCCCCGATAGTGTGGTATGGGTAGGACCATATGCCTTATCCAACACTATGTGGTATGATTGGCAACCTGAAGGACCCATATACGCAGGCAAGGCTCTATACGCCTACACTACAACCATACAGGGAGACAGTATCGTGATAGATGAAGGAACGGTAAGTATCTCCCCGTCGGCCTTCTACCGTTATACCACTTACCCTGCCACAGCGTGGAAGTTATCCATCACTATCCCCAGCAGTATGTCTGTGATTGGGAAATGGGCTTTTAGGGATTGTTATCTGACGTCTATTACTTGCTACGCAGAGGAACCTCCTACCTGCGAGGCACAGGTATTCTATGGAGTGAGCAAGAGGACGCCCGTATATGTGCCGGCGTCTGCTATTGATGACTACAAAGCAGCGGACCAGTGGAAGGAGTTTCTGAACATCTATGCCATAGACCCGACCAATGTAGCGACAGATATAGAAGAAGCGATAAGTATATACTCCGATGAGGATAGACAAGACGGTACGATGGCACCACGCAAGATATTGCATAACGGGCAAGTGCTGATAATCCGTGACGGGCAAGCGTTCACCATTATGGGTGTGCGGGTAAGGTAAAGGAATGTCAGGAGATTTCGCTCCAGTTGACGATGGTTTGGCGGAGGTGGTCGAGACGGCGCTTGTAGATACGGTTCTGCATGTCCTCCAGTAGCGGGTCGGCGTCCAGAATCTCCATAGCGGCTTGGCGTGCCAATTCGAGGATTTGACCATCGGTAGAAAGACTGGCTATGCGGAGGTCGAAAGGCAATCCCGATTGCTGGGTGCCCTCGAGGTCACCCGGTCCGCGAAGTTGCAGGTCGGCTTCGGCAATGCGAAAACCATCGTTGGTGGCAACCATGATATCCATACGCTTGCGGGTGTCGCGGCTCAACTCAACCTTCGTAAGAAGGATGCAGTAACTCTGGTCCGCCCCGCGTCCGACACGCCCGCGCAACTGGTGAAGTTGGCTCAACCCGAAGCGTTCCGCGTTCTCGATAATCATCACACTGGCGTTGGGCACATTGACACCCACCTCAATCACGGTGGTAGCCACCAGTATCTGCGTCTCACCGCTGATGAAACGCCTCATCTGCTCGTCCTTATCCCGCGCCTTCATCTGCCCATGCACCATGGATATGCGGTATTGGGGGAACGTATCGCAAAGGGTGTTGTACCCGTTCTGCAGGTCTTGCAAGTCCAAGTTCTCGTTCTCCTTGATGAGCGGATAGACCACATACACCTGCCGCCCCTGGTCAATTTGCGAGGTGATGAACTGATTGATAGTGGCACGCCGCTGAATGGAGTAGTGGAGGGTCTGCACAGGCTTGCGCCCGGGCGGCAGTTCGTCGATGACACTGACGCGCAAATCCCCATAGACGGTCATGGCAAGGGTGCGCGGGATAGGCGTGGCGGTCATGACAAGGATATGCGGGGGGCGGACATTTTTGCTCCACAGTTTGGCGCGCTGCGCGACACCGAAACGGTGCTGCTCGTCCACGATACAGAGACCGAGATTGGCAAACTGCACCTCGTCTTCGATGAGGGCGTGGGTGCCGATGAGTATGTTGATTTCACCCGCGCGGAGTGCCTGGTGGAGGGGTTCGCGCTGCTTCTTAGTGGTCGAGCCCGTGAGCAGGGCAATGCGCAACCCTCGTACTGGGCGACCTTGGGCATCACTGAAGAGTCCGTCGCCGGTGTCAAGGATAGGGGCAAGGAACTGGCGCAGGGTGTCGGAGTGCTGGTTGGCGAGTATCTCCGTGGGCGCCATGATACAGGCTTGGTAGCCGTTGTCTATGGCAAGCAGGGCGCATAGCAGTGCCACAAGGGTTTTGCCGCTGCCGACATCGCCTTGCAGAAGGCGGTTCATCTGTCTGCCCGACTTGAGGTCGGTCTGTATCTCGCGCACGACGCGCTTCTGGGCGTTGGTAAGTGGGAACGGGAGACACGTATGGTAAAAGGCATTGAAGTAGCGGCCTACGATAGGCATAGGGAATCCCGCGTTCTGCTCGCGCCGCTTCATCTGGCGGAGTATCTGCAACTGGATATAGAAGAGTTCCTCGAACTTGAGCCGCTCGCGCGCACGCTGCAGGGTGGCGTTGTCCTTGGGGAAATGGATGTTGGCGAGTGCCTCGGTGAGCCCCATGAGGTGGTACTGCCGGAGAACGTCCATGCCGATGGTATCGGGCACGCCGTTCTCGCGCAAAGCGGGCATGAGTTGCAGGGTGATGTTGCGTATGACTCGGGAATTGATGCCCGCGCGCTTCATGGGCTCGGTGGTGTTGTAGTACGGTTCGAGCCCTTGGGTGGTCTCGGGCTGCACCTTGCTCATGGGCGTGAGTTCGGGATGGACGAAGTTGTATTGGTGATTGAAACGGGAAGGCTTGCCGAAAAGCAGGTACTGCACGCCTTTTTCCAACTTGAGGTACTTGACACCCCTGAACCAGACGAGTTCGATAGTGTGCCGCCCGTCGGTGAAAGTGGCGGTGAGACGTTGCGCAGCCCCCACGCCCTGGGTGTGCCACTCCGTGATTTCGCCTATGATTTGGACGTAGGTGTCCTCGTCGTCAATCTCATGAATGAAGTAGAAACGGCTGCGGTCGATATACTTGTAGGGGAACACACGGAGCATATCGAGCGCCGACCGTACGCCCAACTCTTTACGAAGAATGTCGGCGCGCTTGGCACCGACACCCTTACAATAGACTATATCCTGGATGGATAAATCCATCTGATAATCAATAACTAAGCGTAGTCTGTCTTAATAACTAAACATAGTTGGTCCCATCTATCCCCTTCCGAACTCGCCACTCCTGATTCCAAATTCTGCACACCGCATCGGAAAGATGCCAGTTGCTTGATTGGAAGAAGGATTATTGCAGGCGGAAGTTGATAGGTACTGTATATTTCACGCGCACAGGTTTGCCGCGCTGCTTGCCCGGGGTCCACTTGGGCATGGACTTGATGACGCGGACAGCCTCCTTGTCGAGCGAAGCATCACCCGAAGTACGTACCACAGCCACGTCCACGATACTGCCGTCCTTGTTGACAACGAACTGGCATATAGCGCGCCCTTGGATACCATTCTCCTGCGCAATGACAGGGTACTTGACATTGTCGCTGATGTACTTGAACATCGCTTGTGCGCCACCCGGGAACTCGGGCATCGACTCTACCACGACGAAGATGACCTCTTCCTCTTCCTCCTCTACGGGAGCCTCTACGGGGGCTTGGATGACGACTTCGACATCCTTTTGGTCCTCGGTGTTGATTTCGATGGTCTCGGTCTCGACATCATCCTCTACCACGTTGAGCACCTCAACCTCTTGCGGTGCTGGTGGTGGCGGGGGCGGAGGGGTAGTCTCCTGTGTGGTTTGCTGGATGTCAATCTCCTCCTCGAAGTCCATGTCCACGTCGGTGACGTCGTACACGGTCACTTCCTTCTCCGTCCATTCGAAGGCTACATAGCAAACGCTGAGGACGAACACCAATGCGATAAGGACATAGGTGAACTTCTTGTCCTCCAGGCTCGCTTTCAGTGATTTCTTCTGTTGCATATACTTGCTTGTTTGTTTATATTCTTTTACTTACAGGTCGTGTATGTGTGGTGCGTAGGGTGCTTATGGGTTGCCTATCCCTTGCTCATCCCTTGCGTATCCCTTGCTGTTTGCCCCGAATGAAAACCGATTAACAAACGATAAACATTGGAAGGTGGGCAGACGGACATCGCGGAGTCCCCATACACGCATTACACTTTTTCGGCTTGCAAATTTACAACAAATTCTTGAGCCCCGCAAATGCGGGTGCTATTTTTGCGCAAAAAGTGTCTATGTTGTTGTATTTTAAGGAGAAATGTAGTACTTTTGCAAACGCAATGAATGGTTTCCGCATCAACGAGAAGGGGCTTGTCGGGACGCTTTTGCGGTCGGCAGGGGTGCGCAACTTTGCCAAGTTGCTCTCCGCCAACGTGGTGGCGCAAGTCATCGGGCTGGTGGTGTACCCTGTATTGACGCGCATGTACGCGCCCGATGATTTCGGGCTGCTGAACCTGTTTCTGAGCATCAGCGGCGTGCTGGTGATACTGGCGACGGCGGAATATCAGTACGCGATTGTGCTGCCAAAAGAGGATGAAAAGGCGCATGGCGTATTGCAAACAGGAGGCTTGATAGCACTATGTGTAACCGGTATCGTGCTGCTGAGTGTACCATTTTCGCATCCGATAGCAAGTATTTTCAAGACACCCAGTTTGGCGAAATGGTATTGGCTGATGCCGGTGTACGTGCTGGCATCAGCATGTTGGATATTGCTCAACTATTATTACACGCGGCACAAACAGTTCGGCAGAATAAGTTGTTACCAGATATCGCAGTCTGTGCTGAATGCAGGAGCCAAAGTGGGGTGCGGGTATGCGGGATTCTTACACGGCGGGTTGATATGTTCCACGGTGCTTGCACCCGTTGTGGCTGTGCTAATCAGCATTGCACGGTCGTGGCGAAAGGGTTTGCGTGAGGTGCTACATGTAGATAAAAATGTGTGCAAAGAAGTGGCAAAAGAGTATGGTAATTTCCCGAAATACTCATTACCCCGAGCATTAGTCAACAATCTGAGTGGCAGCCTTCCTGCTTTGTTGCTTACACCATTCTTCGGATTGACCAACTTGGGCTTTTGGGGCATGGCAATCACGCTGGCTTTTCGCCCGATAAATATGATTTCACAGTCGTTGTATCAAGTGCTGTTTCAGCATGTTGCGGCTAAAGTTAATCGCCGCGAGACAATACGCCCCATATTACAACATTTTTGCTTCCGTGTTATGGGATTGACAATCATTTGTTTTACAGGACTTTATTTTGTCTTGCCATGGCTGACACAATGGCTGTTGGGAGAGGAATGGGAAATAACAGGACACTATATCCGCGTGATGTTGCCATGGCTGACGATGTCTATGTTGGTGGCTCCGATATGTTTCTTGAGCGATGTCTTTCAAAAGCAAAAAACAGGCTTGCTGCTTGAAATACTATTAGTTATGGCACGTTTAACAGGTATGCTAATTGGTGTTTGGACGAAAGATTTTTACTGCGCGGTTATGGGATATAGTTTGGCAAGTAGCATCGCTATTTTGATGCAAGCCATTTGGTATGCTTGTTTAGTAAGGGATTACGAGCGTAGTATTTCTCACTGATAGTCATTATTTTTGATATATGACCTATTAACTCCGATAGTCGGTAATTTGTTTATATGTATCTACCAGATATTTACCGACGGTGTCATATTTGTAGGCTTCGCCGTAGGGGTGGATAGTACTCGCGGGGTAGTCTTGCAGGTGGTCGAGCATATAGAGAATGGCATATGTAAGGGCAGGCTCGTCTTCGACCGGGACAAGGATGCCGCAGTCGGTGTTTACCATTTCGGGTATGCCTCCGGCGCGACTGCTGACGATAGGGAGCCCTGCTGCCATGCACTCGGACAGCACAACGGGAGCATTCTCGTAGCGAGAAAACATCACAAAGACATCAGAGGATTGCATCCATGTACACACTTCGCGGGGTGTTTGCTCGCCCGTGAAACAGAGTAGTCCTTCGGGGAAATGCAGCGTGTCGGCATAAGCCTTGTCTTCGGCAAAGTCAATGCCCGTGCCGACAATCACGAACTCGAAGTCTTGACGTGCGTCAGCCACTTTGCGCACGGCGCGGAGCATACCTTGTATGTTCTTGGCGCGCTCGTCAAAACAACTGACATGCAACAACCGTTTCTTGCCTGCACGCGGGATAACGGAAGTAGGCTCTGTGTAGAAGAAATCATCCACTACATTGTGCAGTCGTTCCCAATGTGCACAGGTGATACCGCATTGCTTCATGGCATTTTCGAGCATCTGACTGACAGGTAAGATACAAGATGCATGGCGTGCAATATATTTCATCACCCAGCCATGCCAACCGCCTCTAAAAGCAAGGTTGACAGGCAGGTAGCCGCTCCAATGCTCCACCACAATATAGGGGATATGATGACGGTATCGCAGCCAGAAGGCAAGCAACCCGTTCTTGTCCAAGACATTCATCTGGACGATGTCGGGCAGTCCCCATTCGCGTTTGAGTTTTATCCAGCCGCGGAACATCTCCCACAGCCAACGTATGCCCGTCGCTTCAGAGAAAAGCACACGTACATCAGCCCCTTGACGAGCAACCGCCTCAGCATGTTTTTGCACAAAGAGACCAGCCATTGCATCCCGCTTGGTGGGGTACCATGCGCTAAGAAAGAGTACTTTCATTTCATTCGTTGGTATAGGGCTACGGGACCTTCGTGCCAGAGTTTGGTGTGCTCCTGCTCCAATTGCCGGTACATCTCTGATTGATATATCCGGCAAACGGCATCTACTATATTAATGTTTGTGTCCTCAATGAGCATATCGGCTATTCGACATACTTTCGATGGCAGGAGTAGGTATAAATTATTTTGTGTGATATTGTTCATAAGGTTATCTCTATTGCTTCTACAAATGATAAGCACTTGATGGACTGCTCTGTGTGAAACAGATATTGGTCAACCAATGTGTAGGTCTTTAGCTCCTCTATCAGGTTTTGCTTGCTGAGCAAGCCGCCTTCGTAGAGGGCAAATGCGGCATACACTTTATCATTAACCACCGGTCCGTACACGACATCAAAACTATGCTGATAGTCTTTATTTGTTCGGTTGTGCATTACAAAATCCAACCATTCTTCTGTAGGTTTGTCGAAACGCAACAGCGAAATACTATCTGTTATGTTTAGGGAATAACAATTCACATAGCCTTTGGACGTTTTCTTCTCCTGCATTTTCCGCCTTACCCACATTGTGGCTTGCTCAAGCGAGGTGGTGGTGTAGAAACCTGAGCCGTAGTCCAGTGTCCTATTGGGCACACGTATTTCAGGTTCTGAAACAATGTCTAAACTGCCGTGGTAGATTATCATAGTCTGTTGCCTTTATGCAAGCGTATAAAATCGTTAATGTCCTCCAATATCCATTGTGCACTCTGGGTGTGCAATACCTCAAAGTTGTCTTCCAAATAGGGCAATACACCCCATTGCGCCAAGCGTTTTACGGCTTCAGCACCAGTGATATGCTCCTGCTCTTTGTATTTTTCTATACAAAAAGACAAGAAATAAGCAATATCTTGAGTGTGTTTGCGCATTATATAATAGACACCATAAATGTCTGCATAGGTGTACTTGTTGCTGCTGTTGCCATAGGATAAAGTATTAGTTGTTTGTCTATTAGCCTACAAAGGTAGTGCCAAAAAGCGGGATTTGCAAGGGGTGGCGGGATTTTTCCATGATTTTATGCGGGTGCAAACCGTTTGCAAAGGGTGTGGATGGCGGAGGCTACTGACCACAATGCGCTATGCTTTTCTACGCCGTAGTAAGTGGACGGGGCACTGCCAAACTGACGGTAACTGTTGGCAATACCCGGGTTCATACTGCCCTCAAAATCAAATATCAGACCTTTGTCTTTTGCAATACGTATGGATTGCAAAGTCAGCCATGCCATCGCGCCCGAGTGTGCGTAACCGGCATTGTATGTGGGCAGCAAGTAGTAGCAGACCTCAGCATCCCACACCAAGAAGATTGCCGCCAAGATATGTCCGTCTGCGCTACGCGCTGCGATAATACGCCCCTGCGAGTGCGACAAGGTCTGTTCGGCAAGTGCCATGAAGAAGTCCGAAGAATAATCAATCGTCTTGCCCCGTTGCGACAGGAATTGCCGATGTACGTCGTAAAACTCGGATATTGACAAGTCGCACATTGTCATTCCGCTTTGTATGGCTTTTTTGATTTGCCGTTTCTTGTTGTTGGAGAAATGCTGCTCTATGGCATCCATGCTCTGTGTGGTGTCTATGCGGTAGGACACCCGTTCTCGGATGGTAAAGCCATCGGCGAGGAAAGATTCCCGCAAGAGCGGGTCAAAATACCCCTGTATGGAGAAGGTGAGGATATGATGCTTGCGGTAGTAGTCGGCTATTTGCTTGAGTAACAAGCGATAAACATCCTGCCTGTCGGCGTTGTCGTCTATCCATACCCACGACAGTTGTGTGTGCGCGGGCATGAGAACACAACGCATACCTGCACGCCGGAGAATATGAAAGGGGAGCATACCAACGGGTTGCCCCGTGTCGGGATGTCTCACAATAAACACATCCCAGTCTTTTCCCGTCGCGGTGGCTTCCATCCACCAATACTGACCAAAAACAGGGATGGGGGTATGAAGGCATAACTCCTTGTATATCTCTTTGTTGCTCATCTCATGTGCCGTCTGATAAGGGTGCGCAAGTACTCTCCACGGACGACTTGTTCGCCGCTGAACGTAGTGCCTTCCATCCAGACTCTGTTGTAGAGGGGTGGCGTAGCGGGCTCGAAATTCTTGGTTCCGAATACACAATCCATGCCTTGTTGCAGGGTTTGCAATGCGCTGTCGCTCAACGATTCCTGCCCGAAGGGATATGCAAACAGATTGTGGGCAGGGTGGAACATCTGCCGAAGGACACTCATACACTCTGTGGTTTGCCGTATTTGCTCGGTCTCCGACAATTCCGCGTAGTGCGGATGGTCAATGCTGTGTCCGCCTATCTCGAAGCCCATGTCCAGCAACTCCTGTATCTGGCGTTGCGTCATGTAAGGCTGCTCGTTCTGCAAGAAAGCTTCGAAATCCACGCCCAACTCTTGAGCAACACGGTCAATCATGTCCTGTTGGAAATAGGTGATACTCAGCATGTCCTGCACCCATTGGCTGCTCCTGTGGCGGCGGAGTCCCTCTTCTATCAGAAGGCTCACTTTGTAGCGATAAAACAGGTGTTTGTTGTCTATGCAACCGCTATTCAGAAAGAAAACCGCGGGTATGTTGCGCTCCCGAAGAATGGGGGCTATGGTGGTGTAAACCTCGCGCAATCCATCATCGAAAGTCAGGCAGAACGAAGGCTCGCAGTTGGCGTTTGCCGTGGCAATCTCACGCCATGAGATGGGGCGGTAGTGCACCTGCAGAAAGTCCAAGTCCCTGCAAAACGTGTCGATGTCCCGATATAGATACAGGTGCCTGATGTGCGCCAATGGAGAATTGCTAACTACGTGATAATAAGGCAACAACACATAGTTGCCCGTCTGCTGCATAAGCCGCTGCATATCCACTATGCGGGTGATGAAAGAGGCTGCGTAGAGGGGTCGTCTCATAAGGCTTTCCGAAATAAGTGCATCAGCCAACGATATGGGAAAAACAGCCACTTCTCTGTCTTGGAGACCTCGGCATATCGGGCAGCCTTGGCTCCGAAGTCCTTGCAGTCCGTCTCCATTGAGGCGAAATCGAAGGCGACGCCTTTCTCACGGGCAAGTTTGAGGGCCTCGAGGACAAGCAGCGCACCGGCGCCAGAGTCCTTGAATGCCGGTGAGTAGCAGGGGATAAGGTAGTACATCGTGTGCGCATCCCAGACCACAAAGGCGGCGGCGGTGAGGTCGTTGTCCGCATTGCGTATGGCGATAATCTGGCACTGCCCGAGGCGGGATGCCTTGCGCTCTATGACAAGCAGAAACTCACGGGTGTAACTGATTTGCTTTGCCTGCTCGCGCATGCAGTGTTCGTGGAAACGATAGAAGTCCTCGGCACTCAATGTCAGGTCGGCATGCAGCGAGAGGGCGCGCTGCAGTTGGCGTTTCTTGTTCTTGGAGAAGGCGTTGATGACGCGGTCGAGGTCGGTGAGGTCCTCGATGCGGTAGGTGACACGCTCGCGCACCTTGAAGCCCAGAGTGCCCATGACGGCGGGCGCGGGGCTGCCGAGGGGGTAGTGCTGGTAGTAGTAGGACAGGCGCAGGGCATCGAGTTGGCGGGCGAAGTCGGCACAGACGGACTGCACGAGGTCCGCATCGGTGCGCACGTCCTCCCGCAGCCAGATGCCGCCAATCTGCGTCATCTGCGGCATGACGATGTAGCGGAGCCTGAACCGCTGCCGCAAGAGGTAAGGCATGGCGGCGCGTATGTTTCCGTCGGCGTCAAGGCTGAGCAGCACGTCCCACTGCTTGCCCGCGCAGACGGAGTCCATCCACCAGTCGGTGAGAAAGACGGGCAGGTCGCGGTTCCACTTGCAGAACTCGATGTATGTTTCCTTGTTGGTCATAGCAAACGCTATTTGTGTTCAGCCTGCAAAGATAGTAAAAATTTGCGAAAAAAACAATATGTGGAGCGAAAAAACTGACAATCGCACCGAAATGGGATAAAAACAAAACCCTCAAAACAAGTAAAACCCTCATGCGGACAACACGTCCGCGTGGGAAAAGAACGGTATATCCATCCGCTATCCTCTCGTTATCCTCTCGCTAATCACATACTAATAACATACTAATTACATACTCTTGAATCGAGAAACATACGATAAAAAACAGGCATCCTGCTAATGAGGTGCCTGCGAAAAGAAAATAGGTATAGTTTGCAAAAGACGATTATTTTGCTTCGTAGTTTCTCCCGTAGGAGCGGTAGGTGTCGTGTTCTATGTCGATGTCGGGTTCCACTAATGCGCAATGGTCGGAGGTAGTATTGTCCAACTGCCAGCAGAGGTACTTGATGGTCATGCCGCGGTCGAGCCACTGGTGTTCGTAGTGGGTCTGGAGCATGGTGGCTTCGGTGAGCGGTTGCGTGCACGGTGCATTGCCGTACAGGTCATCGGTGTCGGCGAGGACGGGGAGGCGGTTGAGTTGGAGCATGGCGCGGGTGTAGGTGTAGAGGAAGGGGCTGTCGGTCTTGAGGTGGATACGTCCGCCCGGGCGCAGGAGTTGCGCGTAGCGCGCCATGAAAAAGGTGGAGGTGAGGCGCTTGGTGGCTTTCTTCATCTGCGGGTCGGGGAAGGTAATCCATATCTCGTCCACCTCGGAGGGCGCGAAGAAGAGGTTGATTATCTCGATGTTGGTCCTCAGAAACGCCACGTTGGTCATGCCCTGCTGCACCGCCTGCTTGGCACCCGCCCACATACGTGCGCCCTTGATGTCGATGCCGATGTAGTTGCGTTCGGGGTGCGCGGCGGCAAGCCCGACGGTGTAGTCACCCCGTCCGCACCCGAGTTCGAGCACGATGGGATGGTCGTTGTGGAAGAAGGCATCGCGCCAATGCCCCGCCATGGGGTGGGGGGAGGAGGGCGTCGTCTGCAGGGCACTGTCGCCCAAGGTACGGCACGTGAACTGGAAGACGTTGGGGAACGTCTCCATCTCGGCGAATTTGCGGAGTTTGTTCTTTCCCATTGGAAATCAATTAAAAATTAAAAATGAAGAATTAAGAATGGCATGTGCCGACAGATGACAGACGACAGTTGCAATTCTTCATTTTTCATTCTTCATTCACCATTAGTTCCACCGCTATGCTTTCCACTCCGGGCAGGAGTTCCTCGCGCATGCCCTGGCGGATGGTGTAGATATAGTTGCCCGTGCGGGGGAAGCGGTGGTGCGCGGCGTAGAGCAGCAGGATGTCGTGGTGGATGTTGCCCTTGCCGAGCCAGCGTCCGCGGTCGTCGGCGAGCATGCACTCGATGGTGTCGCAGACCAAAAGGGTGCTGTCGGGCTGCTCGCTGACGAAGAGCCAGAGGTTCTGGTAGGGGTAACGGTTGTCGGTTCGCAACTGCAGCAGCACGTCATAGGTGGCTGCCGAGTCGGTGACGGGCACCGTGAAGGTCAGCGCCGAGTCCTGATGCCAGCCCGTGACGGGCAGGTCGTGCTGGTCCACATACGCGGGACGGCTGCACGAGGCGAACAAGAGGAGCAGAAGAAAGGGTAAAGCACGCATGGTTCTTGTTGCTTAATTTTTCATTTCCTGATTTCTTGGTCTCTGCCGGTTGTTTCGGTTGTCGCGGCGGTTGTTGTCGTTTTGGCGGTTGGGTCGGTTGCCGTTGCGGTTGTTGCCGTTGCGGCGTTTCTTCTTGTCGAAGCGTGTGAGGTCGTCCTGTCCGACCACGTTCTCGTAGCCCACTTCGTTCACCATCTCCGCGCTGGACGCCTTGCCGCCGAGCATGGCGGGTTTCTCGCCGCGCTGGTTCATCTCGATGATAGCCCATGCCTGCTTGGGCGTGAGCACTTGCAGGTTGACGGGCCGGCGCGCGTCGGTGGAGTAGGTGATTTCGCCCTTGAGGGGGTCGATGGAGAAGCAGTAGTAGGTGGCGTCGGCGGTCTCGAGGGGCTGGCGGCGGTTGGGCATCGCCTTCATGGCGTCCTCATAGACGGGCACCTCGTAGTTGAGACAGCATTTGAGTTTGGCGCACTGCCCTGCCAGTTTCTGGGGGTTTGGCGAGATGTTCTGGATACGCGCCGCCATGGTGCCGACGGAGGAGAACTGCGTCATCCACGTGGAGCAGCACAGTTCGCGTCCGCAGGGACCTGTGCCGCCGATGCGTCCCGCCTCCTGACGCGCACCAATCTGCTTCATCTCGATGCGCACGCGGAAGGCTTCGGCATAGACCTTGATGAGTTGGCGGAAGTCCACGCGCCCCTCGGCGATGTAGTAGAAGATGGCTTTGCTGCCGTCGCCCTGGTACTCCACGTCGCCAATCTTCATCTCGAGTCCGAGCGACTTGGCGAGTTTGCGGGCTTCAATCATGGTAGCCTGCTCCTTGGTGTGTGCTTCGGCGGCGCGCTGCAGGTCGGCTTCGGTGGCGAGGCGCAGCAGGCGGCGCAACTCTTCGGGTGTCTCGCGGATACGGTTTTTGCGCATCTGCAACTGCACCAGCCGTCCGGTGAGCGTCACCTCGCCGAGGTCGGTGCCGGGCACGGCTTGCGTGACCACCATCGTGCCCTTCTCTACGGGCAGGTGGTCGGGGTTGCGGTAGTAGCCCTTGCGGGTGTTCTTGAACTGTACCTCGACGAAATCGCAGCCGTTGGCGTCGCCGGGGATGTCCGACAGCCAGTCCACTACGGGAAGCATGTGTCGGGAGTTGTTATGAAAAGGGGAAGACATTCCGAATGTGTAATTTTTAATTCTTAATTAATACTATCATCTGCAGGCAGAGGTCGAAGAAGATAATCTTGGCGTTGCCGTTCTGGGTTATCTGCGCTTCGGCGGTGCCGAGTTGGGTCATGATACGTTCTACATTGTCGTTGTTGATAAAGGGTGCGAACTTGGCGGAGAAGGTGCGCTCGGCGGTGGTCTGGTAGTTGATGCCGGGGCAGTGGTAGTTGGCGATGTAGTTCTCGCGCACCTGCCGCTGTGCGTACTGCAGGAAGGCTTTCTGCCGTTCGCGTCCCACTTTGGCATCCGCCATGTCGAGACTCCATTTGCGCAGACTGAGCAGCGCGCTGTAGTCCTTGCGTTTGCCCACTAACCACGCATTGCGCATCAGTGCTACGAAGTCGTTGAAGAACAGGGTGTTCTGCTCGTTCTCGTCCGCCAGTTTGTAGGCGGCTGTCAGGCTGCCGTTGGCGATGTGTGCGAGGTCGTGCGCCTCGGTGCCGCTCATGCCCCGGCTGCGGGTGAGTTCGGCGGCGATGTCGCCCTCCGTCAGGCGCGGCACGCGTATCTCCTGCGTGCGGCTGACGATGGTGGACAGCAGCAGTTCGGGCTGCTCGGACACCATCAGGAAGAGCGTCTTCTCGGGCGGCTCCTCGAGGAGTTTGAGCAGTTTGTTGGCGCACGAGGCGTTCATCTTCTCGGGCAGCCAGATGAGCATGAACTTGTAGCCGTCGGCGAAACTCTTGAGCGACAGTTTGCGCAGTATCTCGCTGCTCTCCTTGTCGTAGATGATGCCCTGCTTGGTCTCCACGCCGAGGGTGCGGTACCAGTCGTCAAGGTCGAAGTAGGGCTGCGTGGTCAGTTGCCGCCGCCATGGCGCCATGAAGTCGTTGCAGGTGTCGCCGCTGTCGGTCTTCACGATGGGAAAGGCGAAGTGCAGGTCGGGGTGCTGCAGCGCCTGGAACTGGCGGCAGGTGGGGCATACGCCGCACGAGTCATCGGCGGTGCGGTGCGGGCAGGCGATGTACTGCGCATACGCCAGCGCGAGTGGCAGTTTGCCTGCGCCCGCGGCGCCGGTGAACAACTGCGCATGCGGAATGCGCCCCTCCGTGACGGAGAGCCGCAGATGACGCTTCACCTCTTCCTGACCTATGACATCGCGAAAGTTCAATTTGCCGCAAATTAGGGCGCAAAGTTACACAAAATGTATGGATTATGCAATACTGGTGCATAAAATAAGTGTTGTGTACATGGGAAAAAAGCAGTAACTTTGCAGGTTGAATAGGACGACATTATGGTAATGAAGACTTTACGGCAAATAGTGTGTGTGCTGGTCGTGGGCTTTGGGTTGGCGGCATGCGAGGTACGGCCCGTGCACCCCGCGGACAAAGGCGCATTGGACTCGGTGCTGGTGACAGCGCACATACGGTATCACGGTCAGTACTATCCGAATATAGACTGCAATGTGCTGTCGGTGGATATGCTGTCGCGCGGGCTGGAGTTCGACTCGCTCTACCGCATCTCGGGCAGCGGGGTGAACCTGTACCTGTCGGACGTGTTCGTGCCGCTTGGCGACACGGTGCTCACCTCGGGTATCTACACCGTCGATACCACCGCTGCTGCCTACACCATGGTGCCCGCCGCGGACTTCGGTCCCGGGCTGACAGGGGCGTACCTGCTGCGCATCGACAATAGTGCCGTCCGCGACACGCTGCTCTTCACCCGCGGCGAGATGACGGTGACACAGTGGGCGGACAGCCTGATGCTGCAGTTCGAGATGTACGACGGGCAGCAGAAGAAGTACCGTGCTACGTGCGTGACGCGCTATGGCAAAGACTGACATAGACAAGGAATACCACACCTATCTCCGGTTGGAACGCGGACTGAGCGTCAACTCGGTGGAGGCTTACGAGCGCGACCTCCGGTGCCTGAACGCCTACCTGTCCGGGCACGGGGTGGACAGCGTGAAGGCTACGTTTGACGACCTGCAGGCATTCGTGTTCGACACCTTCAAGGACATACCCAACTCGCGCACACAGGCGCGGCTGCTGTCGGGCGTACATTCCTACTACCGCTTCCTGCTCTACCACCACTACATCGAACAGGACCCCTCGGAGTTGCTGGAGATGCCCAAGGTGGAACTGCACCTGCCCGACGTGCTGAGCGTGGAGGAGATAAACACCATGATACGTCTCATTGACCTCTCACGCCCCGACGGGCACCGCAACCGCGCCATCATCGAGATGCTGTACGGCAGCGGACTGCGGGTGAGCGAACTGGTCAACCTGCGCCTGAGCAACATGTACCGCAGGGACGGCTACATGAGCATCACGGGCAAGGGCAGCAAGCAACGGCTGGTACCCATATCGCCGGAGGCGGAGAAATGGTTCGCCTACTGGATGGAGGACAGAAGCAACCTCGACATCAAGCCGGAGTGCTCCGATATAGCCTTCCTCAACCGCTACGGCAGGCAACTGACCCGCGCGATGATATTCACCATCATCAAGGACCTCGCACGCAAGGCAGGCATCACGAAGACCGTATCGCCGCACACCTTGCGCCACTCGTTTGCCACGCACCTGCTGCAGAACGGCGCCGACCTCCGCATCATCCAGCAGTTGCTGGGGCACGAGTCCATCGTTACCACCGAGATTTACACCCATATAGACATACAGGACCTGCGCGCAGCAGTGCTGAAATACCACCCCGAGAACCAATGAAACGACTGCTATATATAATATGTGCGTGGCTGTGCTGCCTGCCGTTGGCGGCGCAGGTGCAGGAGACTATCATCGTGGGAGAGGTGTACGACGCCGTGACTGGCGAGCCGCTGCCCAATGTGAACGTCTATCTGCAGGGCACCAAGACGGGCACGACCACCAACCAGGAGGGGCTGTTCCTCGTGCGTGCACAGACCGACCGCAAGCGCACGCTGGTGGTTTCTGCCGTGGGCTACCGCACCGAGCGTTTCGTTGTGCAGCCAGGGCAGCAGGCAGGCATCGAGGTCGCCCTCAAAGAGAAAGTGGGGAGCATCGATGAGGTGATGGTGTTCCCGGGGGAGAATCCCGCCATTGCCCTGATGAACGAGGTGCGCCGCCACCGCCATGACAACGAGAGGGGGGCGGATATGCAGGGGGCGGACATGACCACGGCACTGTATGTGTCGGACATTGACTCGCGGCACCTGAGGCGCGCCCTGTGGAAAAGCCTGCAGAACGGCATGATAGCAGCGGGGGACTCCACGTATCTGCTGCCGCTTTACCGGCGTCACGAGCGCACCGGCGGTGCAGTAGAGGAGCAGGCTGCCATGCTGACCGTCACGGATTACAGGACGATACTCGGGCAGTTGCAACCGTCATGCGCGTTCTACCGCAACAATGTGCAGGTGATGTCCGCCTCGCTGGTCAGCCCGCTGTCCGCGGCAGGCGGCACCTATTATGACTACTACCTGACGGACAGTGTCCGTGCGGGCGGGGAGAAGCACTATATCGTTCACTTCCGCACCAAGAACGCCTTCTATGCCACATGGAACGGCGAGATGGCGATAGATTCGGCTACCTACGCGCTGCGGCGCATGGACGCGAGTGTGCCTGCGCAGGTGAATATCAATTTCTTGCGGACATTGACGGTGCATCAGGAGTACGACACCCGCAACCAACTGTGGCACGAGCGCATGACCATGCTGCTGGACTTCGCCATCAAGGCGGACACGACACGCACCTTCCCCACGTTACTGTTGACCAGGGAGACACAGACTCCCTCCGACCCCCTCATGGCAGGGGAGACAATACCGGCACCCCTCACGGACACCGCCTTTGCTGCGGCGGTGGATACACTGGAGGAGATGCCGGTTTTCCGTTTTGCCAAGTTCTGCGCCTACGTGATACAGACGGGCTATCTGCCGACGAGCAAGTATGTGGAAGTCGGGCGCCTGACCGAGACGCTGAAGTACAGTCCGCAGGAAGGTCTGCGTGTGGGCGTGCCGTTGCGCACGACTGAGCAGTTGTGGAAGAACGTATCGCTGGAGGGCTTTGTGGCGTATGGCGTGGGCGACCGCGCGTTCAAGGGCGCGGGCATGGTGCATGTCAACATTCCGTCGGCGCGGCGCCATCAGATGCACGTGCGGTATGGCGACGAGTATGTGTACTCGGATGTGGACGATTTCTCGCAGTTGCTCAGGGAGAACTCCACGTGGTCGCCGCAGATGTCGCTGCTGACCAACTGGCTGCAAGGGGCGGTCTATAACCGTGATTACTACTACAATACGGCGGTGCGTAGGCGTGAAGGGCGCGTTCAGTTTGAGGACGAGTGGAATGACTACTTGGAGACGCGCGCGTACATCAAGGCCGGACGCATGGGCTATGGCGAACCGACACGGGTGTACGGCAGCCTGCCGTCGTTCGTGTATGCTACATTGGGCAGTTCGGCGCGTGTGAGTTTCGGGGAAAGGAAGGTGGATTTGTACTTCCACCGCAGGCATGTGTACAACTACAAGCCCGTGGTGTATGCGGGTGCGGAGTTGGGCAGTTACCAGACGGACGGGATGCCGTCGTACCGTATGTACGGGAACATCAACCTGATGGTGCGGCAAAACGTGCATCTGGGGCAGGCTGGAATGCTGCATTACACGGTGCAGGGCGGGGTAGTGCTGGGCAAAGTGCCGTACACGCTGCTGCATATCATGCCCGGAAACCAGACCTATACCTTTGATGAAGACCGGTTTACGCTGATGAACAACTACCAATATGCCGCGGATTACTACATGACACTGCAAGCCAACTGGAACGGCGGCGGCGTGCTGTTCAACCTTATCCCGGGTGTGCGGTACCTCAGGTTGCGGGAGTTGCTGGAACTGAAAGTGGCGTACGGAGGAATATACGGCAAGCATGAAGAGGTGTTGCCCTATCCTGTTTTGTCGTCTGTTGCTGCCAATGGTGCAGCCGCAGGCACAATCCTCTCGCCGCTGACCGTCCCGTATGTGGAGGTAGGTGTCGGTATCGGCAATATCTTGCGTATTGGCGAGGTCTATAGCATTTGGCGTGTCACGCATATCAATGACCCCGCCGCCCCCTTCTGGGCAATACGCTTCCGCCTCAAATTAGGTCTCTAACCTCGTTCCCCTCCCTTTTCCCCTAATCTCTCCCCAACCTCTCTCTAATCTCCCAGAGCAACCGTCTCAAAATTAAGCAGTACTCCAAGCGATGTTTCACTCTGTGTATGATGCATCGAAAGTGAAATCGACACGGTCGCGCTTGGGAAGTTTCTTGTTTACTTCGGTGTAGGCATGGTGGACGAGTGCGGTGATGGAAGCGTCTGACAGTGAGCCGTTTAGAGTGATGTCGTTCCTGTACTTCTTGTTCCAATGCCACGCGCCCTGCACGGCGCCATACTGCGCACGTAGTTCCAACGCCAATGCGGGGTCGCATTTGAGCACCACTTTGTTAGGGTATTCGGTGGCGATGCACGCGAAAATCTTGCCTTTGAGGCGGAAGACAGCGGTGGTCTCGTCGAAGGGCGTGTCCTCGGGACCAAGGGTAGCGAAAGGCAGATGTCGCGGAAGTCTTCGATGTTCATGGGGGGCTGTCAGCGGATGATTGCTTTCCTGATAGTATCGATGATGTATGCTACGTCCTCGTCGGTGACCATGGGACCGGAGGGGAGGCACATGCCGACTTTGAAGAGGGCTTCGCTGACGCCGTTCACGTAGGCAGGGGTGTCTTTGTAAACCGGCTGTTTGTGCATGGGTTTCCATACGGGGCGGGACTCGATGTTGGCCTTGTCAAGGAAGATACGCAGTGCCTCCACGTTGTCGTTGGGCTGGCAGTCGGTGCGCAAGGTGGCTGCTTGGTGCGTGACACCTGCTGCGCCGCCTATGGCACCTTGGATAGCCACCTCGTAGGCGTGCTCTTGCCCTTGGATGCGCAGTGCGGGGTCAAGGAGGATGGTATTGAGCCAGTAGTTGCTGTCGTACTCGGGGGCGGGGTTCTTGTGGAACGTGATGCCGTCTATCCCGGCAAAGGCTTTCTCGTAGAGGTCGGCGATGTGCTTGTGGTGGCGGATATGCTCGTCCACCACGGTCATCTGTCCCCGCCCGATACCTGCGCAGATGTTCGACATACGGTAGTTGTAGCCGATAGCCTCGTGCTGGTAGTAGGGATATGCCTCGCGTGCCTGAGTGGCGTACCACATCACTTTCTGCTTGGCTGCCTCGTCGGGGCATATCAGTGCGCCACCGCCGGAGGTGGTAATCATCTTGTTGCCGTTGAAGGACAATACGCCGTATTTGCCGAAGGTGCCTAACACTTGCCCGTTGTAGCGGCTGCCGAAGCCCTCTGCTGCGTCTTCGATGACAGGTATGCCGTACTTGGCGGCGATAGCCAGTATCTCGTGTATGCGGTAGGGCATACCGTAGAGCGCTACGGGGATGATGGCTTTAGGGTATTTGCCCGTCTTGGCTTTGCGGTCGAGGATAGCTTGCTCAAGCAGTGCGGGGTCCATGTTCCATGAGTCCTTTTCTGAATCAATGAAGACTGGTGTTGCACCGAGATATTTGATGGGGTGACTGCTGGCGCAGAAGGTGAACGACTGCACGCAGACTTCATCGCCCGCTTGGACGCCGCACGCAATCAGTGCCAGATGCACTGCAGCCGTGCCTGCAGAGAGGGCGACTATCTGCTTGTCTTGCAGGGCTTGTTTGGTGTTGCCCTGTTCTTTGGCGGTGTCGTCCTGCCCTTGTGGCGTTGAGGTTACAAACTGCTTGAGGTCGTCCTCAAAGCCGTTGACATTGGGTCCGAGAGGCACCACCCAGTTGGTGTCGAAGGCCTCTTGTATGTACTTCTGTTCGTTCCCGCTCATGTGTGCGAGACAAAGATAGATTCGTTTGTTCATAATGGGATATGTTTTAATGATTATTGTCTGCGATTGTTCTATCGAAAACCTCTTGAAGTTGGTACGAGGCAACTCCAACAGGTTGTTGGAGTTTTTGGTTTCCTAATTCTCCACCAACTTGGTGGAGAATTGTGAGATGTTGAGAATAAGAGAGATACCACTTCTTTGTATACCAAATGTTGGTTGTAGAGAAACCTTTGGCAGCAGGGAAGGCTTCTTTCAAGTCTAAACTCAGTTGCTCAACAATGCCACTCCCCCATGTTTGTTCCGCTTGGCGGCAGACAATGTCATGCCCTAATGACCAATAGAACTCCAACAATGCGGAGTTTACTTTCACGGCAGCCTTGATTTGGCTTTGCCGGAAACGTAGTTTTACCTCTGCGAGCCATTGTTGATAAGCAGTATTGGTATTTACGTTTGTTATGGAGACAAATATTGGATTGTTAGATGTCATATCAGCAATTGTTTATACAATGTAAGTACACTTTCCTATTTTGTTGGCAAAATTATGCCTTTTATTTGAAATCTGCAACTATTGTATCGTATTATTCCAAATTTTACGCCATTATTGGGAATTAGATGCATTCCGGGTGCTTATATTCTTTCCCCCGCATATTGCATATGTTTGCCAAGTACGGTGCACAATATCATTTGTATATCTTTGTAGAAAGAGTAGTGCTCAAGGTAGTATTTGTTCAGCCGCACTTTGTCAGGGAATATGACCTGGTCGTTGTAGGCTATTGGATCTGCTTGTTGCGAGAGCAAAAACTCCTCGTCGCGGTATTTGAGGCTGGCAGGTCCTGTGATCCCCGGGCGTAAACGCAATATCGCTCTGTCTTCACCGGCCAGACAATCTGCATACCCGGGTACATCCGGACGCGGACCGACAAAACTCATATCGCCTATCAGTACATTCCATAGTTCGGGCAACTCGTCTATTTTGTATTTCCGTAGTATGGCACCCAATGGGGTGATACGGCTTTCGCCTGCCACGGAAACTGATGATAGGTCAGTTCCTACACGCATAGTACGAAACTTATATATAGTAAATAAATGCCCGTCTTTTCCTACGCGTTTTTGTGTGTATAGTATAGGTCCGTCAGGCATCTTGATACGTATCAGTATTGCTACCACTAATAGCATCGGCATTGCTACTATCAGCCCTAATAACGCACAAACTCTGTCGAATATGTATTTAATAGCCATAAATTATTTTCTGAATAACTTTTGGAATACAAAGCCTCGTACACGGTTAGTCATTATTACTTGCACTACAAAACGTCCGAGTACGTTATAGCAATAGTGAGGAACTGAAATCATTTTGTGTTGTAACATATAGCGTTGAATTCCCCTTTCGCTCTTAAAGTATTTCCAACCTCCGCGGCGTTGGTACATTTCTTCTCCTACGCGTACATGTACCAATGTTTCATCAAGATTGGCAAAAGTATAACCTGCTAATGCCAAACGAATCCATAGATAATAATCTTCGTTGTAATGCCAATCCAGAAATCCGCCAACCGCCAAAATAGCACTCTTCCGAGCCATAATGGTCATCATATTCATTGGACAGCGAGATTTCATATAACGCAAAATATCAGCATTGTGCAATGGCACAACACGCTTTCCGACAATATGATCCACATTATCAATGAATTCCTCTATTTGTCCTCCTATGATATCTGTTTCGGGATGTGCAATCATATAGCCCATTTGTTTCTCTACACGGTCTGTAGAGGCTATATCATCGCTATCCATAAAAACGACGATGTCGTTTTGTGCTGCTTCTATTCCTGCTTGCCTACCTGCTGCTAAACCTTTATTTTTGGGAGACCGAAGTATTTGTAGCGAAAGGTATATCTGCCTACATCGCGAAATCTCCTCTTCTAAATCTTGTTTAATAGGTCCGTCTATAAATAAGATGATTTCGTTGGGTGGTATAGTCTGACATACCATACTGTCAAATGCAGAACGAAAGAAAACGGGGCTGTCGTTCTTGTAAACAGCCATACAGACGGAATAAGGCGGATATTTAAGCATAAGTTCCTTAAAATTTCAGTTCTACGCACGAGTGTTTCTCGCGCTTGTTCATAGGTGGTATCTGCATATAGTCTCCATACAACTTGTGCAGATACGCATCGTAATTATGTGGTATGGGGGCTTGAATCCTGGCAAACAGATGTTCTTCGGCAGGCAAGAAATCTTCACGCGGGTGCATTTCTCCGAAATAATGCCCGCGTCCTGTCGGAATAGTTACATTGCGTGTTTCTCGCAGGGCATATTTTGCTGCCAACTGGTCGCAGAAAGCATATAAGTGCGAGTAGTCAAACAGCCATGAACCGATATGCCCGATACGCAGGCGGTGATTGATTTTCTTGCGCCCCTCTTTCGAGGCACGCAGTACTTGTGTGGCATAGCAATCGCGTCCGTCGTATAAACATATACACAGGGCGATATATTGCAACAGGTTGAGCCAAAAGCCATTCCACAGACGCAGCAAACGGCTATCGGGTATGTTTTCAATAGGGAATACATCGATGGCAATTTCGTGCTTGGCATCGGGGCGGTCATAGATAGTGGTAAAAACTGTCCCGCGCTTTCCTAATTTGATAAATGGTGTGTTTGTATGTACCGAAATGTTTGGTCCTGTGCAAGTGTATTTATCGCCGTATTCCTGTTGCATTATAGCAGGCAGGCGGTCGTAGTCGGCACGCATCATCATTACATCGAGGTCATCGTCCCAAGGAATAAAACCATTATGTCGAACAGCCCCCAGGCAACTTCCTCCGCCAAGCATTACGGTCAGTCCGTGCTTGCGACTGGCAGCGAGTACATCTTTGTATATCTCCAGCAAAGTCTGTTTCAGTTGTTCCGACTCGCTTTCCGTCAGTTCGCGTACCGGCAATGATGAGTGTAATATCAATTCTGCTAAGTTCATAATATGTCCTCTATAGTATGACGTAGTCCTTCTTCTAATGTGTATTGTGGTTGCCAACCTAATGCCTCCAAACGAGAGATATCAAATATGGCACGTTTCATTTCCGAATAACCTTTTTTCTCAATGGTATCGGGTAAGTCGAATACCACTTCTGTACCTGCAATAGCGGCTATTTGTTCGGCTAATTCCCGAATGGTTATGTTGCTATGTGTATCGGCAATGTTGTAGGCTTGCCTGTTTTCGCCGGATAGCAGTATCATCAGTATTGCTATTGCACAATCGGCAACATATATCCATGACCGATATTGTTCTCCTTTGCTTTTGAGAACAATGTTTTCATGCCGCCGTGCTTTGCGGACAAACTGGGCATACGCACGATTATCGTTGTCTGTAAAATGCGGTCCGTAGGTATGGCACGGACGCGCCACCAAGGTGTCTATTCCGTATTGTTCGCTGTACGCAGTACACAAAGTCTCTGCTGCCCGCTTTGAAGACGGGTAGCAGGAACGTACCGACATCGTGTCAATGTATCCGCTGTCGCTTTCTTTCCAAATGGCATTGCCACCATTGCCGTACACCTCCCCTGAGGATACATATAAGAAACGTTCTAAGGTATGTAAACGCCCATATTCCAATAAATTGTGTGTGCCGTTCAGGTTCGTCCACATTGTGCCTACCGGATCCAATGCGTATGCGTTAGGATTGGCATTGCTCGCTGCATGAATGATGTAGTGAAATACTATATTACTATTCAGGGGCGTGTTTACATCGTTTTCTATGATGTGAAAATCCGACCTGTTTAGGTAGGTCGCAAATCGTTGTCGCGTTTTTGCTGCGTTGCGCACCAGTGCATAAACTACAGAGCCTGTCGTAGCGGATAACAATACATCCACCAAGGTTCCGCCTATCAGTCCGCAAGCCCCTGTAATCAATATGTTCTTGCCCCGCAATTTGTCTATTGGCAGGGCGGAAAGCAAGTTTTCTTTCATTTGATCCAACTGTCTTTCGATACGTGTTTCAATGCTTTGAATAATTCTATATCTTCTGTGTTGGTCAGTTTTAATCCGTTCTTTTCTGTTCCTAACACAAGATGTTGATTATCAATACCCAAACGCGCCGCCAATTCACAAGAAGCCGCCATTTGCAAACCTTGCTCTTCGGCTTGGCGATGGATATCTAATAGGATCCCTAATTTGAATGTATGCGGAGTTTGTGTACGCACCAATTGTTCGCGGGGAATAGGTAGATATTCCACGGTCTCGCTCGGTGTGTTATAACGCAAAATCACCTCTTTGCACAACAATCCCGTTACCGCATAACCATATTGTTGGCAGGTGGTTATGTTGTTGGAGATAATCTCCTGTGATACCAATGGACGGACGCCGTCCTGTATTAATACGATGTCTTCATCGTTCAAACCTGCCTCTTTCAATCCTGTTAATCCGTTGTGTATGGAGTCCTGATTGCTCTCACCGCCAGGGAATATGTATTTTAGTTTGGTAATGCCGAATTGGGCGGCGTATGCCCGCAGGAATGTTTCCCAACCCTGTAGGCATACCACGGCGATGGCATCAATGTCGGGGTGTTGCTGAAACGGCATCATTGTATAGACAATCACTGGGCAATCATCTATGTTCATAAATTGTTTCGGAACATCCTGCCCCATACGTGTACCGCTACCTGCGGCAGTCAAAAGTGCTATATTCATAATGGATAGGTATTAGATATTTATTTTTTGTCGTGCATCGCGTAGGGCCTTCAAGTAGGCTCGTTGCCATTTTCTATCGGGTTCCATATAGTTTCCTTCACCCCACTCGTTCCACGATTTGATAAACACCATCTTGTTCTGTTTATGTTGTATTTTTCTTAATACTTCCAGGACGTGTTGCTTAAAGAGTTGCGGGGTACTGCCTGTCCATATAATACCCCATCGACCGCTGCGTGGGCTATGATCCCAGTTAGGCATAATAGTAGGTACGATACGTTCATCTTTTGCTTCGTCGGTTACCATCTCGCGTATTACATTTTTATATCGCAATATCTTTGGAATTTTGAAAGTCTTACGGATACCGCCATTGATATATCGCCATAATTGTGAATGATTATGCATTGTGGCATACATACGGCACGAAATCATTTCTGTAAAACCTTTGGCAAAGATATTTTCAGTCTCAAATTTTGACTCCTCTGTATAGGCAATGATTTTTACACCATTAAGTCCGTTTTCTTTTGCCAATTCGTTCCATATCCGAAGATAGTCCTCTATGTAGGGAACATCCAATGGCTTATATATTACAAATAGAGGACAACCGTCTTCTTTGATGTAACGCGGATCTTTGAAATAAGGGAGCACTTCATAGAAATAGTCCCGTATATCCTGCTCATCGCCGTATGTTTGCTCCATTAGCATCTTGCCTTGCACTATGCCTTTGTCTGCATTGTTCCAACTTTTAGCCATCCAATTATGGTTTGCCCAACAAAGCATAAACGGAAAATCCGGTTTACCTAATGCCAATACCTCTTTCAGCGGTCTGTCCATCAGATTTTTCCCTTTGCCCAAACGATAGTAATAATAGCAGAAACCATCTACTCCGTATTCACGTGCCAAGCGTGCTTGATCCTCGCGGGTTTCTTCCAGACGCAGGTCATAGAAACCGAGTTCTCCTGGCAATTTGGGTTGCTCGTGTCCGGGAAACAGACTACGTGCTCGTGCTACGCTAATCCATTCGGTATATCCTTTTCCCCACCATTCATCATTTTCTTTGAATGGATGAAACTGGGGCAAATAAAATGCTATTATTTTGGCTTTGTTCATAAGTACAATAGTTTTGCTAAAAGATGATGATTATTGTAAGGTTTTGATTACTTTTGCAGGACAGCCCGCGGCAACAGAATAGGCGGGAATATCGTGTGTTACTACGCTGTTTGCTGCAATGATGACCCCATCGCCAATGTGTACCCCTGACATAATACTGGCTTTTTCGCCTATCCAAACATTATTGCCGATGATGACTTCCCCTTTAGAATAAAGAGAGCGGTCGTGCGGACGTGTATTTGTCTCTTTATAAAGACCAGTCCCATGTGAGTTATCTGTTATAAGGACATATGGTCCTGTTAGCAGGTTATCACCAATGATAATTTTGCAAATAGCAGTAATATGTGAACCTTTCCGAATGGTGCACCCGTTTCCGATGCGTATTTCCGGCGTAAAAGTTTGCCCTTTGTAGTTATCCCATGCGGTCAGTTCTACATCTTCTCCTATGACGCAATATTCACCGATGGAAATATATTCTCCACCTTTCAAATCGGTAAATGGTGGATATATTGTAGTACACTTTCCTATAGAACGGATATAATGACTATAATAACCTGTATAAAGAAAACGATACACATTTTGTAGAGTGCGCATGACTTCTCGTGGGCATAGATATGCCCAAAGACGACCAATATATAATAGCAATTGTTTCATAGAAATAGAATATCTTGATAAAATTGACACACCTGTTGAGCATTTTGCTCGGTAGTGTATAGTTGCTGCACCGCGTATTTCGCACGCATAATCATCGGGTCGTAATTTTTTACAAAGGTTCCGTTGTGTACGGCTGCCGTAACATCCAAAAGGTGTTGTACTAATTGTTCTTGTGTAGTATAGCGCAGACCGATTTCTTTTCCCGTGAGTCGCAGACCATTATCTAACTGTTCCTTTGTGCCCGCGGTGTTGTGGGCTATAACGAGTGTCTTGTTATACATCGCTTCTGGCATTACGCGCCCGAACCCCTCGCTGATGGAAGGAACAATTATGGCTGTAGCATGTTGCTCCCAATCGTTGATGTCTTTTTGCTCGCCTAAAAAACGAACAAATTTTTCTATACGCTGTTCACTTATCAGGCTCTGTAGTTGTCTCATATAATCTTTGTGGCATATTTCCCCTGCTATGTATAGTGGCAAAATGTGCTGTGTTTGTCGGGCATATATCGCATAGGTCTGCAACAATTCATACACACCTTTTGCTGGTTCTATATGGCCTGCAAACAAGAAGAACGGGTCTGTCTGTGTATTTTGTGGTGATATAGGTGGGGAGGAAAGAATGCCATTATATATCACTCTTGATGTGGGGCTGTTTTCTAAACCATTGTGACACTGTATGTCGCGTGTGATACAGATTGTATAGGATTTTGGGGTACGATAACGATGCAGTTGGTAGGTACGGGTAGGATAATGATACAAATGAAAATCAAGATTGCCATATTCACGGATATGCCATACATGAGGTATGTGCAGGTGTCGTGCTGCACGAAAGCCAATATCAATAACACTAACATTAGTATGTATGATACTCGGATGTATTTGTTGGCATAAATCTTCTACTTTTCGTGTGGCACGTTGATTGACATATATGCGTCCGCATAGGCGTGGAAACCATAATAAGAAGTCTTTAATAGTATCACAGGGAGGATATACTGCCATACGATATGTAAATGCGGTAACAGATATGCCCTTTTCCTGTAAATCTCTATACAATCCTTGCGTATTTGGTAAGACAACACAGGCTTCTATTCCCATTGTGCGTAACTTTTCAAGCATCAGCATAAAGGACTTGCTTGCTCCGCCTTGAGTGGAAGTGGAAGATAGTATGTATAGAACGGTTAACATAATTTGCCGGTGCTTGATTGAGGAAAATACGTGGTGTAGTATGTCATTTGTATGACCAAAAATATGAGAATCATTGAATATGTTTCAAATAGAGACATTAGTAACAGAACGCATAATCCGACGCCAACTACTATTGTTGCGTAAGAGTTGCTATGGTAAACGGAACTCGTACTTTTGAAGATGAGCAGTATAAATCCACCTACGGCTACTATTCCTCCATACATCATAATTTCCAACCATAAATTATGAGGTCCGCTGGCTCCTATCTGTTGAGCATTCCATTCTACGGATTGATAGCCATACCCTATCCAAGGACGTTGCATGATTAAGTCTATGGTTTCTATCCAAATGCCGGTTCGAGTAGTAAAGGAGGCTTCTTTTCCTAACACATTTTCTACAAACTGCAATGCGGCAGGATAATCTTCTATAGAATTTCCCATGAAGACTATCAGTACTATAAAAACAATATAGATGCAAAAGAATGCAATTATGAAAACGAAAGGATGCTTGATTTGTTTGTGGAATATAATATATAGTACGATAAGGCTAAGCCCCACCGTAGATGTCATGGAGCCTACAAATATCACGGTGAAAAGTGACACAAGGATGAGTCCAAACAGGTTGCCATATCCCCTATGCGAAAGGAATGTATATGCACTCTGTACTATTAATGCGCATAAGCATACAACACCCATCGCATTATAATTACCGAAAAGGTAGCGAGTGCTATCTCCGGTTCCAACCCAAGTTGTGTCTATCCATAATCCATCGGGATACAGAATGAGTAAAACGACGTTGAGATACACCAAACAGGAGAATACGGAAGCGAGGAGTTTGAGTGAATGTTGGGGATCTTCGCGCCAGTATTTTTGTCCTATAAGGAGAAAAATGGTAACGTTCATCCAATTAAAGATGGTGGTTAGCCATACTTCGGATTGGTTGTAGAATGTAATAGCCAACCAGATAATCCACCACAAATGTACCATCAAGTCATATTTTGAGACTCTCAATTTGCCTTGGCGGAGAGTGGACAGCAACAGGTAACCTAAAAATAGAACTTGAACACCTTGAATGGCACGTGCAAACAAATATGTCAAATCTGTTTTCTTATAGGCAATGACAGTAAAACCTATCATTACGACATACATCAAGAATTGCCATATTGATGATTTTGATATTGTCAGACTCCTTTGCGGCATACTATTTGCGTGCATTATGTAAGTAGTTTAGAACCAATTGCTTCTCGGCTTTTTCCAAAGCAGTAAACCATATTGCTATCATACCGACCAATAATGTTATGGTGATAGTAAGTAAGAACCGATAAGTACCGGTCATTAGCCATGTGATAGCAAATGCTATGGAAATCATAGACAAAACCGGTATGATAGTACGCCCGAAAACATGTTTACAGAAATGTGAAATGCTAATGTTTGCCATTTTATGTAGCAAGGGCAACCGTACTAACGCTGATAAAAACTCAATGATTACATAGCACCACATTACACTTTCTATCGGCAATTGTTTTCTCAAGCAAATCCAAGCCCCGACTAATGTTAATAGTTTGATTGAATAAAAGATAAGAGAGTAATCCCTAATTTGTCCAATGGCTTGATTAGCAGATGTAAGTCCGACTGTGAGTTGGTCGCACAATGCGGCTGCGAGGATGAACTGACAGAACATCACGGCATGGTCGGGAACTTCGCCAAGCCAAAGGTGCAGTACTGCGTCCATCTCGGCAATGAGCGGGACCGCCACCATAGACAGCAGCAGAAAAGCATACTTGCTGGCGTATTCGGCAAGCATAATCATGCGCTGACGGTCGCCGCAACCTTCGGCTTTCATGATTTGCGGGTTGATGGCGTTGAGGATAGAGGCAGAGACAAACTGCACTGCTCCCGTCACTTGCAGCGCAATACCGTAAGCGGCGTTGATGGCAGTACCAAGGAACCGGTTGAGCAAAATGGCGATACCCTGTGTGCGGGCGATGATACAGCCTGTGGAGTAGATAGTCCAACCTGCAAAACCGCTGAGTTCGCGGATATACTGCTTGTTCCACTCATGCAGGCGCGGCCAATGGCACTCCTCGAATTTCCATGCGGCATAGATAGCGAATGCCAACAGGTTGAAGAGTTGTATGCTCGTCATAAAACCTGCGTAGGCGATTAGGCGATCGTGGGCAATGTGGCTGAGCCATATTGCAAGAACCAACTTGAGGACGCCGTCCAAGACATCGACAATAGAGATATACACGATGTTTTCCCGTGCTATGAACAATGCACGAATCGGAGCTGTTAAGAATGTGAGCAACAGCATGATAACTGCAGCAAAATACACAATCAAGGCAGCCTCTATACGTTCCTGTGTGATGTTGAGCAGGTGGTTTACAACCCATGGTCCGATGGCACATAATATGACGGCAAGACTAATACCAATAAGGATATGGAGCAATACGCTATTCCCGAATACTAAGCGTATTTTATCTTTATCTCCTGCGCCGTGGTGAAACGACAGGTATCGCTGTGTGGTGGTGACGAGTGCGTTGGTGACAAATGACAGCATCGCCACTACGCCCGCAACGACAGAATAGATGCCGTAGTCGCTCTGCCCGAGTGCCGCCAATATCAAGCGGGTGGAGTAGAGCGACATACACACGTTCAAGACAGTACGTGTGTATTGGGCTGCGGTGTTTACTATGATGCGCTGCGAGTTGGTCACAGATTAGTCCCTTCGGAAGATGTCGCGGGTGTAAACCTTTTTGGCTACGTCGTCGAGGCTGGGGTCGTAGCGGTTGGCGATGATGGCTTGGGAGAGAGACTTGAACTTCTGCAAGTCGTTGACTACCAACGAACCGAAGAACGTGCTGCCGTCGGGCAGGGTGGGTTCGTAGATGATGACCTGTGCGCCCTTCGCCTTGACACGCTTCATAATACCTTGTATCGACGACTGGCGGAAATTGTCTGAGTTGGACTTCATCGTCAGGCGATAGACGCCTATCGTGCAGGTATGCTCCTCATTAGGGTTGAAATCGCCGCGGTTGTAGTAGTCGTAGTAGCCTGCCTTGGCTAATACGCGGTCGGCAATGAAATCCTTGCGGGTGCGGTTGCTTTCCACAATCGCCTCGATGAGGTTCTCGGGTACGTCCTGATAGTTGGCGAGCAACTGTTTGGTGTCCTTGGGCAGGCAGTAGCCGCCGTAGCCGAAAGAGGGGTTGTTGTAGTGGGTGCCGATACGCGGGTCGAGGCATACGCCGTTGATAATGGCTTGTGTATCAAGCCCTTTTATCTCGGCGTAGGTGTCGAGTTCGTTGAAATAACTGACGCGCAGGGCAAGGTAGGTGTTCGCAAAGAGTTTGACCGCCTCCGCCTCGGTGAAGCCCATATAGAGGGTGTCGATGTCGGTCTTGATAGCCCCTTGTTGCAGCAAGCCCGCAAAGGTGTGCGCCGCCTCTACGAGACGGGCGTCGTTAAGGTCGGTGCCGACAATGATACGCGACGGGTAGAGGTTGTCGTAGAGTGCCTTCGACTCGCGCAGAAACTCGGGCGAAAAGAGGATATTACGGCTGCCGGTCTTTTGTCGGATGCTCTCGGTGTAGCCTACGGGGATGGTCGATTTGATAACCATAATCGCATCGGGATTGGCTTCCATCACAAGGCGGATCACCGTCTCTACCGCCGAGGTATCGAAATAGTTTTTCTGGCTGTCGTAGTTGGTCGGTGCGGCAATCACTACAAAATCAGCGTCTTGGTACGCCGTGTGAGCGTCCAACGTGGCGGTGAGGTCGAGTGGCTTCTCGGCAAGATACTTCTCGATATACTCGTCCTGAATGGGCGACCGGCGGCGGTTGAGCATATCCACTTTTTCGGGGATAATATCCACTGCGGTAACGTGATTGTGCTGTGCCAGCAACGTGGCGATTGACAATCCTACATATCCTGTTCCGGCGATTGCTATGTTCATTCTAATCTATTGTACTTGTTTATATTTTATAACTTTTCTGTGGGTGTTGGCAGCCCAACGGTTTTGTATGGGTTGCTTATCCCTTGCGCATCCATTGCTGTTTGACCCGACTTTAACTTTATTAACTTACAGGCGGGCATCAACGAGGCTGCGATCGACAAAGTTCTTCACATCGAAGATAACCGCCCCCTGCTCTTTGTATTTGCGGAAATCGAAGGTCTTGAACTGGTCGTGGCTCACGCAGGCGATGACGGCAGCGTATGGCTTGTCGGGGTCGATGGCGGGGATAAGGTCTTTGCCGTACTCGCGTTTCACTACCTCGGGGCTCGCCCACGGGTCGTAGATGTCCACGTGGCAACCGAAATCCTCCAGTTCGTTAGCGATATCCACCACCTTCGTATTGCGGCAGTCGGGGCAGTTCTCCTTGAACGTTACGCCGAGTATCAACACGTTGGAATTGAGGATTTTATGGTCGGTGCGTATCATCAGTTTGAGCGTCTTGTCGGCGATAAACTTGGCGATGGAGTTGTTGACAGCGCGCCCGCTCAAAATCACTTGCGGGTCGTAGCCGAGCGATTTCGCCTTGTGCGCCAAGTAGTACGGATCGACCGAGATACAATGCCCGCCGACCAATCCGGGACGGTATTTGAGGAAGTTCCACTTGGTGCCCGCCGCCTCGATGACATCGTTGGTGTCGATGCCGACGCGGTCGCAGATAAGCGCGAGTTCGTTCATAAACGAGATATTCACATCGCGCTGGCTGTTCTCCACCGCTTTCGCCGCCTCTGCCACTTTCATATTCGGTGCGCGGTGGGTGCCGTTCTCCAGAATCGAGTTGTAGAGGGTGTCCACAATGTCCGCCACCTCGGGCGTGGAACCCGAAGTGATCTTCTTGATTTTTTTCAGGGTATTGATTTTGTCTCCCGGATTGATACGTTCCGGTGAGTAGCCGCAGAAGAAATCCGTGTTGAATTTCAGTCCGCTGTTGCGCTCCAATACCGGTACGCAGTCCTCCTCGGTGCAACCCGGATAGACGGTGGATTCGTAGATAACGATGTCGCCGCGGTTGAGTGTTTTGCCGATAGTCTCGCTGGCTTTCAGGAGTGGCGTCAGGTCAGGGTTGTTGAAGCGGTCGATAGGCGTGGGGACTGTGACAATATAGGTGTTAGCCTGTTTGAGTTCCTCGGGGGAGGATGTGAAAGTGAGACCTATTTTGTGGGTGGTTTCGTACTCGTTGCGAGCCTGCTTCATGCCCACTAAATCCGCTTCCTTGGTGTGGTCCTCGCCTCGCTCCAATTCTGCGACACGGGCTTGGTTTACATCAAACCCGATGACGCGGTATTTCTTGCCATACTCCACAGCGAGGGGAAGCCCCACGTATCCGAGACCCACTACTGCGATTATGCGATTGCTTATGTCCATTGATTTGTGTGATTTAATAGTTTCCTATTTCTAAAATCGCGCAAAGGTACGATTTTTTTTTGAAACAAACAATACTCTTTCCGAAAATAAGAATAATAGTATTAAAAAAGATTACGAATTTAGCGTCTTTATACTCCCTTTTCGGGTAGATTTTGGAGCATTTTTGCAAGAGGTTTTCTACGAGAGGATAACGAGTGGATAGCCTGCCTATACTCATGCCTTTTTTGTACCTAACTGAGTGGTAGTAGAATTTTATATTTGTTCAACTTTCCCCATTGCTACATACACCAAATATCCATCGGTGGTGTAGCCCATCTGTTGAAGCAAAGTCATGTAGTCGCGCACCTGCTCGTGATACCGGCGCTTGTGTTCGGCACCGAACTTGTAGTCGATGACAACAGCATGCGTGCCGCTGAGCATCACGCGGTCAGGACGGTAGGTGTTGCCCCCCGGGACGAGGATATCACGCTCGGTAAGGACGGAATACGTGCCATCGAACCAGTCAGTATGTTGTTCTTTCTCAATCAGTTGCGTGAGTTGCTGCAGTTGCTCGCGGAGCAACGGGGCTTGCGCTTCGGTGACACGCCCCGCGTCCTGCATACGCTGCAAGGATGGGGCGGCGTCGCTCCACGTGCGGATGCAGGACAGCCATTCGTGCATGAGGATACCGAGGTCGATGGTTGCCAAAGGGGTGTCGGGCGTGAAATCGTCTTCTGCGCGGCTGCGGAGCACGAGCCGTTCGCCGATGGGCGAGGAGACATACTCTGCTTGACGGGTGTGGCTGTCACCGGTGTCAGCGTGCTGCTTCGGGCGTAAATCACCCTCTGCGGTGCGGAGATAGGTGTTGGTTTCGTCCAAATCGTCGCGATAGAGCCAGGATAGCAGGTGCCCTATGTTGGTGATTTTCGGGTTGCCCTTGCTGTCCTTTTGGCACAGCCCGCCGAAGGTGTAGAGGCGGTACTTGGGACGGGTGAAGGCAACGTAGGTGAGGTTGAGGTTGTCGATGTATTGCGATACGACTTCGTTGATGTAATCGCTTTTGAACCAAGTGTTTAGCAGTTTGCTGCTTGCCGATACCGCCACCAGCGGCATGCGGTTGAACGGTGCCGCTGCGGGGGTGCACCAGAGGACCTCCGAGGGGCGTATCTTCATTACATCCCACGTGAGGAACGGCAGTACCACGACGTTGAACTCCAGTCCTTTACTGCTGTGAATGGTCATGATGCGGATGGCGTCCGTGGCATTGGGTGACGGCACGGAGGCTCGGCGCGACTTGCGCTCCCAGTAGTCGAGGAACGACTGCACGTCTGCCACGCGGCTCTGTGTGAACTGATAGACGTAGTCCAGGAAGGTGGTCAGGTAGGGTAGGGCACCCTCCTGCTCGGTGAGACGGAAGGCAGCGATGAGTGCCTGCACCTGCTCGTAGAGAGGCAGGAGGCGGGCGCGCTCGATGGCAGCGTTTTCGGTGTCGGTGAAGACGGGGTGGAGTTGGCGGATATGTGCTGTAATTATCTCATTCTCTGCGTCTTGCTGGTGTTGCAGCAGGCAGACTATCAACTGTACGGCGGGGTGCGACTGCACACGCAAGCCCTCTGCCGACTGCACATTGTAGCCATGGTCGATGAGGAAACGGGACAGGGTCTCGGCTTCGCGCGTCTGACGGACGAGCATAGCCACATCGCCCATGGCGAATCCCTCTTGGCGCAGTTGCTCCAACAAGGGCGGTAGTGCGCTAAGGCATTGCTGCTCAATGTCTTCGCTGTCGAAGAATTGCATGCAGAAGACCCCGGGCAGGTGCTTCTGCGCCTCCTGATGGACGCTTGCGGGTGCGTAGATACGGCGCACTGCATCTGAGAGACCGGGCGTGTTCCAATCGCTGCTATCGGCATCCAACTGCCCGATGACCCAACTGCTGTAGCGCGATATAACCTCCTCATTCTCAGCCACTACCACGGGTGCGGTGCGCCAGTTGTCCTTCATAGCGGGCAGGCAGGTGCCGGTAAACGCCCGTTCCACTCCATCCAGCAGACGCCACTCCGAGTTGCGCCAGCGGTAGATGCTCTGCTTGACGTCGCCGACGATGAGGTTGGAGCGGTTGACCGCCTCGGCTTCCTGTATAAGCGGGCGGAAATTATCCCACTGGAGGCTGCTGGTGTCCTGGAACTCGTCCATCATAAAATGGTGCAGATACTGCCCGATACGCTCGTAGATAAAGGGCGCGTCATGACCGTCTATGATACTGTTAATCAGAATGTTGATGTCGGATATAGGCAGGCGCCCGAGTCGTCGGTTGGTGGATTCGACCTGCCCTGCCACGTCTTGCAGGAGACCGGTGGCGTAGAGGTTGCGGAGTATGGCGGTGGCGGTGTAGTAGTCGCGCATGCGCGTGCCCGTGAACAAGAGGTGCATCTCCTCAAACAGCGGCTGCAGGTGCTGCCCGTAGAGCGCGGCTATCTCGGCTTGTTGCGCCTTGGTGGTCTTGGAAACGGTGCAGATGGACTTGGGATTGTCGAGCACCTTGAGGAAGGTAGCCCCGAGACCCTTGTCAATGAGGTCGGAGAGGGGCTTGGTGAAAGGTGCGAGTGCATTCTTGTTGAGCCCTTCGATGCCGTTGGTGAGGGTGCGGACTAGGTCTTGTAACCGCTTGATTTCCTGCTCGGTATCACGGCATATACGCTTGAGCTCGGCTTGGTAGTTGCGCAGTCCGTCTTTGTCTGCAAAGGCTTTGCGCACCTCGGAGAGGTGGCGTATCAGTTGCTCGCGCAGCAGTTCGCGGGAGAACTGTCCGACGGCATCTTTCGGGTTCCAGCGGCTGTCGTTGTCGATGTTGTTCTGCGCGAACTCGGTGAGCCACGAGGTGACGGCATCGCTGCCATCGGCTGCCCTGCGCACCTGCCGGAAGACATCGTCCACCGCCTGCAGGATAATCTCTTCGCCGTCCATGGACAGGTCGTAGGTGGTGGGCAGTCCGAGTTCCATGGCAAAGGTGCGGATAACCTGCTGGAAGAACCCGTCAATGGTGGAAACGGAGAAATGGGTGTAGTCCTGCAGGATGCCCACCATCAGTTGGCGGGCGCGTGTCTGTATCTCGTCCTCCCGCAGTCCGCACTCGCGCACAAGGTCGTTCAGGTAAGGCGACTCTTTTGGCGTAACAGACAGTGTATAAAGCGATTGCAATATACGCTCCTTCATCTCGGCAGTGGCTTTCTTGGTGAAGGTTACTGCCAGAATATGGCTGTGCGGCAACCTCCCGTCAGCGGCAGGACGATAGTCGGCGAGCATCATCTTCAGATACTCGCGCGTCAGCGTGTAGGTCTTTCCGCTGCCTGCCGATGCCTTGTAGATGCTGAGCATAACTAATTGGATACCACTAATGTATAACCGGACATGGTGTTCGATTCACGCACATTATATGGCTTTAAGGAGTAGCCGGTGACTCCCGTTTGCGGAGTGCCGAAGCCGCTGACAAGGTCGAACTGCTCTCCGCAGGTCGGGCAAACGGCAAACATACCGTCTATTTTGACAGGTTTGTTGCGAATAAGACAATGCGGGCAGCACAGGTCGGCAGCACGATAGTTGTTGAACCCGTCCACCCAAATGAGCAATCCTGCATAGCCGATAAAGTCGGTCTCAAGGCGACGCTCCGTTATGGCAGGCAAGGTCTGGAAACCATTGTCTTTCATGAAGTTTGGGTGCTCTGTGGTGATGTTGACGGTGTATTGCACGGGGGCATAGGGTACGGGGCTTTCCCGATACGAGTTGTCCTCACATGCTGCCAATCCGAGCAGCATACAACCGATAGCCACCCAGTACTTTTTCATTAGTTGACGCCCTCTAATGTCACCTCGAAAATCAGCGTGGTATAGGGAGGAATATTACTGCTATTGCCTTCGGCAACGCCATTTCCTTTGCTTTTATACCCCAAGTTCCATGGAATATAGAAACGGTACGTATCAAACTGCTTCATTCTCTTTAATCCTTCAATGAAGCCGGGTACAAAACTATTGATATAGGTGGCGTAAGATTGTGCGCTATCAAAAGTGTAATCATTGATAAGCCACCCTTTGTAGGTGATAGTCACCATCTTATATTCGTCAGGTCGTAACGGGTAGCCCGTACTTGGTCCCGATTGTATGACTTCGTACTGCAACCCCGTGGGGGTGGTTATCACGCCCTCCCGCTTGCCGTTCTCTATGAGCCACAACTCGTTCTGCGCCTTCCAGTCCAACCAGTCGTTCTGCTTGCAGCCGCTGAACGCAATGATTGTCAGCAGCAGTCCTATCCAATACTTCTTGTTCATAATCAATCTGTTATGTGCTCCTACTGCGCCAACCAGAGGCTTGGGTTCAGTATGGAGCGGTCCTTGTATATCTGGAAATAAAGTTCTGTCTTGTTGTCCTCCGAGGTGTCGGTGTAGATACTGCCGATAGCCTGTTTGGCTTTCAGTTTGTCGCCCTGCTTGACGTAAATCTTCTTCAATGGCGAATAGACGCTGCGGTAGTTACCATGTTGGATAATCACGGCATAGTTGCCGTTCATCTGGGCGCACCACGTTACCTCGCCCTCGTATATCGCCCGCGCATCTGCGCCCTGCACGGTTTGCAGATAGATACCTTTGTTGTCCACCGTAACGTGCTCATGCACAGGGTGTTGGTGCTTGCCGAAGTAACCGCTGATATACCCTTTCTCCACGGGCCATGGCAGTCGCCCTTGGTTGGCCTCGAAGCCGCCTGCTATCAGTTTCTGCTCTTTGGTCAGGGTGGTGGTCGTGCGTACCTGCTTTGCCACCATCTCCTCTATCTTTCTGTTGAGGGCGTCCACCTGCTGTTGCTGCTTTTTCTGTTTGGCGAGGAGGTTCTTCTCCTGCTTTTTCAGGTTCTGCAACATCTGCTTCTGCTTGCGCTCGTCGGAGGTCAGTTTCTCCTGCTCGCGCTTTTGCGTCTTGAGTGCCGCGGTGCGGTCGTCACGACGTTGTGCCAACAGGTCGTTCTGTATGTCGATATCCGTTTGCAGCCCCTCTATCTTCTTCACCTGCTCCTTGCGGTATGCCGCAAACTGCTGCATATACTGTATGCGGCGCAGCATCTGCTGGAAGTTCTCTGCCGACAGCAGGAACAGCAGAGGCGACTGCTGTATGTCGGCGTAGTGCGTCTCGCGAACCAACTTGGCGTAGTCTTGTTTGCACGCTTCCAACTCCTCTTGCAGGCTCTGGCGCTGCTTGCGCAGACCGCCCATCTCACGGTCGAGGGCGGAAATCTCGGAGTTGATGGTACCTATCAACTTCTTTCGCGTGCGGATGTCGTTGTTCAGCAGGTTCAGTTTGTTGACGGTTGCGGTCTCCGTTTTCTTGGTCTGACGGAGCATCTTGTCCGTCTGCTCCAACTGCTGCTGCAGTTCGCGCTGCTTCTTCTGCAACTCCTTCACGCTCTCTGCCGACACGGGCAGCGCGGTCAGCAATGCGCACACTATATATATAAGGTGTCGTCTCATATTGGCAATATGGTGTGTAGGGATACTCGTTTGTATTTCCTTGTGTCCTGTCTGTTGGGCTTTTTCAATGTGTCGTACTCACGGCTGCTGAAGGTGCAGTCCACTTGCAGACGGTGCTCCCCTGCCGTGAAGGTCTTGCTCACTTTGGCAGACTTCTTTGGCGTAACAGGCTCAGTAACAAAGTCTTGTATCATCTTGTAACTCGGCAATGGCTGTATCTTGCATGCCGCATCGTGATAACCCAACACGGCATAGCGGCGGTTCATTTTGTCGAACACCCATACGCTGTCCCGAGTGGCTTCTATGCGTGCCATCTCGATGCCGAGCATAGGTTGTAATGATATGACTACCAACTCATTCCGCCATACTTGCATAGTACAACTCATCGTGTACTTGTGCTCATCCAGCATCAGCGTGGTCGTAGCGCGTTGCGTCAGGGTATGGTAGCGCGTGGGCACATCTCTCTGTACGCGGCACGAACTCAACGCCACACACAGCACCGCAACTAATATGGTCAGTCTCTGCTTCATTTCTTCTGTTTCTTTTGTATGGCTCTGTAGTGCGACCGTATCTCTTTGTCTGTAGCACTGTCAGCGTGTTCCTTGGCACGCTGGATGTAGAACCATGCCGTCTCGTTGTCGCCTTGATGGTACATTATCCATGCATACGTATCCAGGTATATCGGATTCGACGGGTCGTTCATAATTGTAACACGTGACAATTGCTCTGCCCTGTCCAAGTCTCCGCCCGATATGCAGAGGCTCCAAGCCAGGTTGTTCATCAACATCAGGTTACGCGGTTCCAACCGCAGTACTGCCGCGTATGCCTCCGCCATCTTTGCTGCGGGTTGGCGTGTCTGCTCGTAGAGTTGCAACCGGAATACCTGAAACTGCCTGTTGTCGGGGTCCAAGTCCAGGTAGCGTTCTATCTCGGCTATTGCCTGTTTGTTGTTGTGCATCAGCACGTTAAGCCGGTAACGTTGCATCGCACTTATGGCGTCGTAGCCATTTATCGAGTCCAACTGCTCCTGCATAGCCAGCGCCTTTTTGTATGCACCTGTCACGATGTATGCCTTTTGCAGCATTTCGCGCACGTCGGCGTCCTGTTTGTTGTGTGCCGCCACGCCCTCCATCAGGCGGATAGCCTCTTTCTGTTGCGGCTTCTGCTCAGTCTGCAGCAACATCAGCGCATAGCGGTACCAGTACTCGTCGGGCGCCAACTGATACGCACGCCTGAAGTAGGGTAGGGCGTCCTGCTCTCGGTGCATCGCCTCGAGGAAACACCCCATATAGTTGTTGACCGTGGCATTGTTGGGGTTCAACTCCTGACAGAACTGCACCACCTCCCACGCCTTGTCCAGTTCCTCTGTCTGTATCAGCCGCTGCGCCTCATAGAAATAGTACAGAAACTGCTGCTCCTGCTCCACACTCAATCCCGACTGACACGCTTCTTTGTGTTGAGTATCAGTCGTTTGTGTACCCTTCGGAGACTTGGCATACGCCATTTGCAGGCTTATCGCCACTCCTGCCAATACACAGATTATTATGTTTCTTATCCTTCTCAAGGCTGTTTGGTTCACAATTTTATGCTCTTATCCTCAGTTTGCTGTCGTGAGTATATCGCGAGTCTGTCGCGGGTGTATCGCGGGTCGTTGTGTCATAGTCAGACCCCAGTATGTCCGAATCCTCCTGCACCTCTCTCCGTCTCGCTCAGTATGTCAACGGATTGTATTTCAGCATGTTCGTGTCGGGCAATCACCATCTGGCATATACGCTCCCCGAGTTCGATGGTCTGCGGCTCGTTGCTCAAGTTGATGAGTATCACCCCCACCTCGCCACGGTAGTCGGCATCTATGGTCCCCGGTGTGTTGAGTACGGTCAGTCCCCGCTTGAGTGCCAACCCGCTGCGCGGGCGTATCTGTGCCTCGTAGCCCACGGGCAACTCGATGTACAGCCCTGTGGGCAGCAACTTGCGCTCCAACGGCTGCAACACTACCGGCTCCGTGATGTTGCACCGGATATCCATCCCAGCCGCCTGCTCACTCTCGTACCGCGGCATCGGGTTGTTGCTCTTGTTGATTATCTTTATCGTCATATTCTTCTGCTCAAAACCGTTTCTCTACTAATAACTTTATTCCGTCTGCTACTATTTTCAGGTGCAACTCCTGCGGCATCATCACGGGGTCGCCGTCGATGTGCATGGGTCCCTCTTTCTCGCGCAGGAGCGTCACCTCGCGTGTGCGTATCGTATTGACATACAGGTCCTCGTCGATATGCTTGGTGAACAGGCTCAACGCCAGTCCGGGGGCGGCATACATCGGAAACTTGCTCACGATGGCGATGTCCATCAGCCCGTCTTGGAGGCTCGCTTTCGGGGCGATATAGGCGTCGTAGCCCCATTGCCCAGCGTTGGCAAACGTGATGAGGAATGCCGTCACCGTCTGGTCAATCCCCTCACCCACAAGGTGATACGTCTCGGGCTGGTACTGAAAGAGGTCTTTGATGATGTTCTGCAAGTAGGTCTTGAACCCGCGGCTGCTGCCTGTGGCGAACTGGTGTGCCACCAGCGCGTCGAAGCCAATCCCGCAGGTGCTGAAGAACGGACGCTCGTTCACGAAGCCGTAGTCTGCCGAGATAACCTCCGAGCGGTTGAGCATTTCGATGGCGCGGTTGAGGCGGGTGGATATGCCCAAGTGCCGTGCAAAGCCGTTCCCGCTGCCGTTGGGAACGATACCCATGGCGGTGTTTGTGTCGCGTACTCCGTTGGCTACCTCGTTGATGGTGCCGTCACCGCCTACTGCCACTACGGCGTAGTAGCCCTCTTGCGCAAACTGCTGTGCGAGTTGCGTGGCATGCCCCGCATACTCCGTAAACACCACCGTCGGCGAGAACTGCTCTCTATCCAGCAGTTCCTTCACCAACTTCGGTATCCTCGTCTTCGCCCTTGTCCCCGATATGGGGTTGATTACAAATGCTATATTCTTCATTCTGCTATTTTCTCATTGTTTATACATCGAACCTGCAAAGTTACAAATAATTTCTCACTCCTGCAACTCTTTCCTGCCTATCAACAAGGATAGCCTTTCTATGTCTTGTTTTGTCTCTGTTCATACTCTTTGTCAATTCTGTCAATACCTGCTTTACTTTTCTACCAAAAAATACACACCGAACCATTGCGCCCCTTCCCTAAACCCAATACAAAGATAATACAAAATCGTCCAAAATCCAAATTTATTTTCGTTTTTTCTCCAAAATGGTGCATTTTGCATTTTTGGCTTGTAACACATTGACACTCAATACCAAAAAATATTCATTTTTTCAGTGGTTTCTCTACACTTTTCCCAAAATGGTGTTTTTAACAAAAGTTGTATTTCAATTTGAATGTGAGGGCTCAAACAAAAGCCACCAATATGTCTCCATTAAAAACCATGTAAAGAACCATAAAAAACACTATTTGAACATATACTTACCCGCGGATTTGCCATTAATTCATTTACGATTTGCAAATTTACGATGTACGATTTATTGAGACATTTTTTTTTCATGTGGTCATTTTAATGCCCATGCTACAGAATCGTTAAAATCCTATAGGACAAAAAGAGAGACGCAGCAGAAGCCACGTCTCTACAAAATAAATAGTGCACAATATCAAACTTATTCCCTAATCACTTAATCACAAGCAACTTATTCCGCAACTTATTCCTAAGTATGGGACAAGTCTCTATTGTATTTGGTATGCCTATGATATTGCTATTTTACCTCCACACCAGTGAGGGTGTAGGTTTTGCCGCCACGGAGAATATAGACTTGTCCGTCACGGAAGACTTTGCGGGGTGTATTGTTGCCCTGCAGGTTGTCACCATTCAGTGCATCGCCATTCGGGGCCGAGTCTTCGATGTTATCGAGGTTGGTAGTGATGTTTTCGCCCTTGGTGATAAAGGTACCCGTATAGGACTGCAAGATAGTGTCATTGTAATCCTTGACCGTGAGGTCGTAGGCATAGCGGGTGCCACTGGTGAGACCCGTAACCGTGAAGCGGTAGCCCGATTGGGTAAGTACTGCGGCAGGACGGTTGCGCTGTTCGCCATTGCGGGCAGGAGCCGAGAAGGCAATGTTGGTCAGTTGTCCGTTGGCATTGAAGACCAACGTACAGAACACCTCGTCATCTTTGCTTATTTGTAGCGTATAGGTGGTAGCAGAGCCATCAGCCGGCCACTCAAAGACAGCTTCGTTGTGTGCCGGTGTGACAGAAACCTGACCATCGGTTGTGGTATTCTCCGCCTCGATACACTGAATGTATTTGAAAGAGCCGAACACCACATCCATCTGATAATCACGCAGGTTGTCGCACGGCACATACAGGTACACATTGTAGTTGGTGAACGAACTATTATCCGCCACCGGTGGTTCGACGGCATACGAATAGATGTCGTACAACTTGCGGCAGCCTGCAAAGGCATTTGTGCCTATCGAAGCCAGTGTGTTGGGCAGTTCTATCTTGTTCAATTTAGCCAAGCCACAGAATGCATAGTTCCCGATATGGGTGATACCGCGTTCCAAGGTGACAGCCGTAGTGGTGTCACGGAGCAGCAGCCATGGGATATTTGCTTCAGTGTAATCGTACATACTGCCTGTACCGGATATGGTCAGCATATTGTCCGCATACTCCCAATAAAGGTTGTCGCCACATTGCCCTGCGTGGGCGAGCGCAAACTCTGCAGTCAGGGTTGTGTCGCAGGTCAAAGTAATGGTACGTGGGTTGTCGGTGTCGCCGTCACTCCATTGCGCAAATTGGTAACCAACAAGGGGAGATGCGGTCAGAGTTACTACATCCTGGTATGCGGCTTTTGCTGTATCCGAATAGGCAGATCCCTGTAGTTCGTTGGCAGACAGAACGGTGACGGAGTAGGTGTTCTTATCAAAGTATGCCGTATAGATAGCGTCGCCCATCACTTGTACGGAACGCGGGTTGTCGGTATTGTCATCATTCCACCGTGCAAAGTGGTAGCCATAGTTCGGCATAGCCGATATAGTAACATAATCCAAGTAGTTGGCGGAAACCGCATCGCTGACGCTGCCACGTTCTGCGTCACCGACTTCCGTATAGATGGTGTATTGCTCTGCTATGTAATGTGCCACAAAGAGGGTATCACTCGTTACGATGACGGTACGCGGATTGTCGGTATTGCCATCGTCCCATCGCGCGAATTGGAAGCCTCCGTAAGATGTGGCATACATAATAGCGGTATCATTGCTGCACGAATAGGAACGCCAGAAATCAATATCTCCCATCTCGTAATTTTGCGGATATACTTTTAGGGTGTATTGTGGTGCGGGCTCATTGAACACATAGTAGTAATCCCACGCATCCCGATATGCCTGCGTAGCACCACATGGCACAGTGATGGGCATAGAACCATCATAACCAAACGTCCCATTACCTATGGCAGGAGGTGTCTCGGACAGGAGTGTGCACGACGTGAGGTTGTTGCATATTGCAAATGCTCCGGCACCGATACCCGTTACGCTTGCGGGAATGGTAATAGAGGATAGTTTACTCATCTCATAGCATAGATAGTCAGGAATACTATCTACCTTGTCGCCAAAGGTGAAAGAGGTGATACTACTGCGTGCATCAGTGAAAGGAGCATAGTCACGACCTTCCCAGCCCCCGCAATTCTTTGCATTCCACACTACGGATGTTAGTCCCCAACAACGATAGAAAGCGTTTCTACCGATGCTTGTTACATTCTCGGGGATAGTAATATCGGTCAGTTTGTCCAGTCCACGGCAGAGGTTGGAAGGAATACTCTCCACATTATCGCCAAAGGTAAATGAGGTAATAGGATTGTCACCACTGCCATAATAGGAATAGAACGGAGTGTAAGTGCCGTTATATTCAGTATTGCACCTCTTGGCATTCCATACTACAGAGGTCAGCCTTGCACAACCCACAAAGGCAGAGTTCCCAACATCGGTTACGCTCTCGGGGATGTTGATGGAGGTAATTCCGTTACAACCCGCGAAAGCACCACTGCCAATACGTGTTACGCTGTTGGGAATAGAGATAGATGTAAGACTATAGCAGTTATAGAAGGCATTGTCACCAATCATCTTTACGCTATTGGGTATATGGAGATAGGCAAGACCCCAGCAATTATAGAAGGCATTATTGCCGATTTTGGTTACGTTACTACCCATAACAGCAGATGAAAGGTCTGTACACCCCGAGAAAGCGGATGCGCCAATGCTCTTTACGCTTTCGGGAATAATAACAGAGGTGAGTTTGGTCATCTTCTCACAGAGACCATCAGGAATACTATCTACTTTGTCGCCGAAGGTAAACGTTGTGATGTTGCTACCATTTGCCGAATAAAACGGAGCATCACCGGAACTATAGTTATTCCAGTTTTGGCATGCTTTGGCGTTCCACGTTACAGAAGTTATATTTTCACATTCTTGAAAAGCAGCACTTCCGATGTTCTTCACATTTTCAGGAATGGTGATGGTGGTTAATTTGTTCATGCCATAACACAGATAGGCAGGAATACTTTCTACCTTATCACCAAAGGTGAACGATGTGATATTATTGCATGATTGAGAGAAAGGATTGCTGTATCTGCTATAATATTCCCACTTATCGCCTTGCTTGGCGTTCCATACAACCGAAGTGATATTGGTAGAATGGCGGAATATACTGCTTGACACATTCGCTATATTCTCTCCAATAGTAACCGAGGAAAGACCTGTGCAATTGTCGAAAACCTCATTCCCTATGCTCGTTACACTATTAGGAATACTGATGGTCGTTAGTTTATCCATACCATTACAGAGATAAGCAGGAATACTATCTACCTCATTGCCAAAGGTGAAAGAGGTGATATTACTGCGGAGTGAATAAAATGGTGCATTAGAATATCCATCCCAACCGCCGCATTTCTTGGCATTCCAAGTTACAGAAGTAAGCCCACTACAACCTTCAAAAGCATATTCTCCGATATTGGTTACCCCATGAGGTATAGTGGCTGAGGTAAGACCTGTACAACCCAGAAAGGCACCCGCTCCGATAGCGGTTATACTCTCGGGGATAGTGGTTGTATTGTAACCTTGTATCAGCGTGTTGGTTGCGGTCTCAATAAGGGCATTACAATTATCACGGCTATCATACGTTGTGTTGCCACCATCAACGATGAAGGAAGTGAGAGCATTACAGCCTGAAAAGGCAGACTTTCCAATGTTTGTTACGCCGTTACCAATAGTGGCTGCAGTAAGTCCTGCACAATCCAAGAATGCAAAACCTCCAATGTATCTTACGCTATTAGGGATAGTAATAGAGGTTAGTTTCTTCATCCCATAGCAAAGACCATCCGGAATACTATCAACTTCGTTACCAAACGAGAAAGAGGTAATTTTGTCTTGAGATGGATAAAATGGAGAACTATTCAAACCACTACATTCTTTAGCATTCCAAACAACGGAAGTGATATTTTGGCATTTCTGAAAAGCATAAGAGTCAATGCTTGTTACGCCCTTGCCAATTGTCACATCCGTTAGACCTTCGCATTTTTCAAAAGCATACCCTCCTATGCTCATTACGCCATCTGGTATAGTAATTGATTTCAAACTCGTGCATGTTGAGAATGCATAGGAATTAATACTTGTCACGCTTTGGGGAATGGTGATAGAGGTCAGTCCTGTGCAACCATGGAAGGTATAACTTTCGATTGAATTCATCTTGGCTGGTAGTGTTACTGAAATAAGACTTGTGCAGCCCGAAAAAGCAGAACTCCCGATACTTGTTGTGCTTGCAAGAAAGGTAATTGAACTAAGAGCGGTGCAGCCAGAGAAGGCAGACCCTCCTATACTCACCATTGTTTCTGGGATAATGACGGAAGTAAGGCTTGTGCATTGATAAAATGCGCTACCGGAAATACTTGTGGTGCCTTCCCTGATAACGACGGTGGTGCCTTGCGGCACAGCACCTTTGTACTTATATAATACATTGTTGATGTAGATGAACCCATTAGGCTGATTCTTGTACCATGCAGTATTATAAAAAGCACCGCTTCCGATGTCTGTAACACTTTCGGATATCGTAATTTTGGCAAGATTGCTACATTTACTGAAAGCCCCAATTCCAATACTTGTCACATTATTAGGAACAATAACAGATGTGATGCCGCTACAGTTATAAAAAGTTCTATCTGCTATGGTCGTTATGCCACTAGGAATAGTGATAGAAGTAATGCCCTTGCAGCCATAGAATGCCTCTTGCTTGATACTTGTAATGCTGTTAGGGATAATAACAGATGTCATAGTAGTGCAATTCTTGAAAGCATCTATACCAATACCTGCTACTTTGTAGGTAACGCCACCGTTGGTGACTGTGGATGGAATGGTAACAGCCGTAAGACCGGCGTAGTTGTCTGACGAATACTGCTTTTGAAATGTTACTTCTACCGTACCATCGCTTAGGATGTTGTAGTACAAATCGCCTGCTTGGAAGTCGTATGACCAAAGGGCGGTAGTGGCAAGAAAGAATGCCACCAAGAAAGACGTTAATCTTTTCATCATGCTTGTTGTTTTTAAGTTTGTTATTTTGGTTTCTTAATTGATACACTTTTGTTATGTCTTGACGACGCGAGCCGATAAGGAGTTCTGCTCAAGCCACAGGGCTTCGTGTCGCTAGGAGCACCCCGCGACGTCCACGGACTTGCAGGGACCCCGCAGGCATTCAGTGCGCCGTTGGCGCATAACGACGCGAGCCGCGTCGTCTCCCGGGCTACGCACACCCGCCTTACGCTTCACGTCTCCCAAACCTCCGTATGCTTCACGTCCCTCAATGGCGTTGTCTCCTCGGTTCACCTACGGACATAAAGAAAGCGCAGACCTCCGTGTTGCTTATTCACAACAAGAGGCCTTCGCATTGCCCACCAAATCAAATAAACAACAGGAAACCTACGCGGATATGACCCTACCACATGGTATAAAACCACAAAGGGGCACAATACGGATGTATTGCACCTGTAGTATGAAAACGTCATACCAAATAGGCATCTATTGCTCACTCTGATTTTGACTTATCCAATTAAAGGTTGCGAAGCTTTCAGGTTGTCAAACACAAAGCGTCAATAAACGCTATCAATATGTGCAAACCTACACAAATATGGGGACACTATCCCAAAAATGCAGGTTTGCGGTTGCAAAAGTAAGGAATTATTTGCATACGTGCAAATAATTCTATTTACGATTTACGAATTTACAATGTACGATTTGACCAAAATAATAAAAACCAAAACATTCAAAACGAAACAAAACCTGTTGTGCGCAACATGCGCACAGGGAAAGACTCCATTAAAGCCATATAATTCATTTACGATTTACGAATTTACAATTTATTTGCAAATTTACAGCCATTGGACTATTCCGTGTGTCAGGTCAACAACAACCAATAACAATCAACAACTGACAAGAAAAGAAGAACAACACCATTGCAAACCATTCAGTTTGTGCCAAAGTTATCCATCCGCTATTATTTCGGTAATCACATACTAATCACATACTAATCACATACTAATGTCATACACTTAACACGAAGAAAGCAGGGGGAGAAAATTGCGGTAAGATGAAGGATGCGGTTTTGGCTCCGCTTGATACAGCGTGGAAAAAAGCAGTGTGTGGCTTTGCAGGATTACGGAAGGCGGTATGTCATGCTTCGCCGGTCGTGCTATGGTCCGTTTGGCGGGAGTGCGGCGACCGTTTCTTGTCGGCAACGGTGCGCAGGGCAACCCGACACCATGCCCAAGCATAGTCAGGGAAGAGTTTGGCGCGCTGGATAGTTTCAAATGCCAACCGCCAGGTGGTGTATGCCAGTTGCAGTATGCGTATGTGTTTTGGGCGCGTGCCGTGGAACTGCCGTCTTAAAGCAATGTCTTTGATGCTCTGCCTGTATGGTCTTCCCCAATGCCCATCGCGCAACAACTGCCGCAAGAGCCTTTTGCCCCGCCGCCTGCACGCGTGTGTATAGAGCGGGTATTCTTCTTCCGGCAAGTGCAGGATATCCACCGCCACATACCCGAACACTTTCCATGCCGTGGTCAGCGTCATTGCGTCCAAGACGTGCTTTATATCGTTCACCTGCTGCTGCCATTGCTCAGAAGTGGTATGCCGGTAGGCATAATGTATCGCCAAGACCCAATCGCCTATCTGCCTGAAACCCACTCCGTTGGTTTCCTCAAAATGGTGCCACATGTGCATAAAGAGGTAGAGCATATTGTAGTGGGCAGGCAAGACGGGTACATCCATGCCACACAGCGGAACAGAGGGCAGACTGGCTTCTTCCAGACAGCGTACGGTATAAGCCTGATACGCGGCATTGCCTGCATTGTTTTTAAGTTCTGCCGTAGTACGGTGAATCTCAATCACGCGGTCCTCGTGGTCGTCCAAGTACAGCACATAGTGCACCCAGTTGTTCTTTATATCGCTGTGGTCATAGCAATCGGGATACGCCTCTGTCACTATCTCCGCCGCGCGCATATAGTTCTCCTCGCCCACATAAATATCCACATCTCCGTACGCGCGCATATCGGGGTCGGGATAGAGCATAGCCAATCCGTACCCCTTCATCAGCACACTTGCTATGCCATGGTCGCGCAACAAGGCAACCACCTCCGCTGCCAATTGATTCAGCCGTGCCTGACGCTGCAGGGTAAGAAAGACATTTCCCCGAAACTGCTCCGTGTAGGGACTTGGGATGCGGTTCTTCAGCATCCATACATTAACCGCATGCAAACAACTCTGCTGCTGCGCGATGTGCAGCACAGTCTTCCAATCTACGTGATAGTCTGCGAGTTGTGTGTTGCCGATAGCACATTCGCCCCATAGCACTCCACGCATGATATGGAGAAATATGGCTTCTTCCCTACTCATAGGCTACAATATAATCAGTCAGCATCAACCAATCCTGCGTTTATCCAAGTCTGCAGCGTAGCCTCGGCATCACGACGGGCTGTAGGTTCGTCCACTTCGTATTCGTCAAGCAACAGTTGTGTGAGCGTACCGGCATCGAAATCCTTGCCGTCCACGTTGCGCCAGAGGTAAGCCGCACTCTCGTTGAGGGTGATGAGGCTGTTGAAATTGATGAGTTCTACGCTCTCGCCGATTAAGATATAGTCGCCGCCCAACTCGCGCAAGCGAAATCCTTGTTTTGTCTTCATATTCTGTTAGTTGTTGTGCCACCGTAGGCACTTTCTGTATATCTTCAGTCCGTATTTGCGTGCCACCACAGGCAAGTGCCGCCAGACTACTGCCCGCGTGGGGCGCACCTTGCGGCGACCGCTGCGCAATATCATAGTCACCACGCCCAGAATGTCATCGCATGTGCAATGCTCCTCTCCGCAGAGGTTGCCGTCGCCGTGGAGCACCAACTGCGCACCCCTGCGGCATACGATGCGGTGCAGTACGTAGGTGCCGCCTATATCCGCCAACACAATATCCCCCACACGCAGGTTACCCTTCGGGCACTCCAAGACTACGCTGTCGCGTCCGCCTTCGATGTACGGGCGCATACTCACGCCTTTGGGCGTGAACTGTACCTGATGCCCTTCCTCCAGCAACCGCCGGAACTCGGGTAGCAATATGCTATTCTCTTTCTCCATAGCAGGTGCGTGCGGCATCGGTATCCGGCAGACAATCAAGATGGTAGCATGGTGTTTGCAAGACGATTGCCCGTATGGTTTCGTATATGGCATCCGCCATATCGCGCTCCGTCTTCAATCCCGAAGCCGACGACAGGATATAGGCATACGCTTCCGGCAAACGCAGTCGGCGGAGGGTGTTCTCGGGCGCCTGACTCAGTTTCACAATAGCTGCCACGGGTGCCGAATCGTTTTTGTAACAGGGTGTCTTGCCACTCCATGGCGAACCGAATACCCGTACCTCGCCATTGTCCATCACTCGCAGAATCGGGTTGTCGTCATTGAGCAGCCATGCATCATCGAATGCGCCAAGCCATTGCCGTGCATGGGTGGACTTGCCCGTCCCGCTCTTGCCGAGAAAGAGAAAGCCTTGCCCGTCTTTCACCACCACGGCGGCATGCATCTCGAGGGTGCGCAGCGAGGCAGTGCGAAAGGCGTAGAGCAGCATCATGGCGTTGTCCAGACAGAAGCGTACACCCGCCCCGTCGGGCGTGAAGCACAATCGCGCTTCGCTGAAACCGGCATTGCAATGCAACTCGCAGCATACGGGTGCCTTGGCCACCATCGCTATGCGGAACAGCCACTGCCCGTCTTCCCGATATACCTCTATGCGCGGCATGTCTTCGGCGGGCATATCCACCCATTGCGGCGTGGCGTCCATAGTGAGAGGCACCTCGTCCTGCACAATATCCATACAAAACAGGGGCCTTTCCACAGGTGGCACCATAAAAGGGTGCATATTCTCCATTTGCTGCAATATCCCCTCATCGGCACACACCGCAAAGGTATGCCCTGCCACGCAATAGTATGTCCTGTTTGACTCCGTCACTTTCTGTACACCACGCTGCCGCTCGCCTGGTGGGTAGCCAATACCAATACCTCGGCTATCTGCACATGGGCGGGAGCGGAAGCGGCATAGTATGCCACATCGGCAATATCTGCGCCTGTCAGGGGCTTGATGCCCTGATATACCTTCTCGGCACGCGGTGCATCACCATGGAAGCGGGTCACGCTGAAATTCGTCTCTACCAACCCCGGCTTGATATTCGTAACGCGGATGTTCTTGTCTGCCACATCAATACGGAGCCCGTCGCTGAGCGTCTTCACCGCGGCTTTGGTGGCGCAATACACATTGCCTCCCGCGTATGCGGCATCGCCTGCCACGCTGCCGATGTTGATAACCTGCCCGCTGTTGCGTGCCACCATCAGGGGTACCACGTAGCGTGTCATCGTGAGCAGCCCCTTGATATTGGTGTCAATCATAATATCCCAATCCTGCATATCGCCCTCGTATTCAGGCTCCAAGCCGAGTGCCAAGCCCGCGTTGTTGATAAGGACATCGATATTGCGCCACTCGCCCTGCAGGGAGTCAATAGCCGCCTTGGCAGCCTGTGCGTCGCGCACGTCAAAGTTCAAGCAAAGCACATCCACGTGGTATGCCTTCTCCAAATCCTCTTTAAGACTATCCAGCAGGTTTTGTTTACGCCCTGTAATGATAAGGTTATAGCCGTTTTCTGCAAACTTGCGTGCGCAAGCCTCACCTATTCCGCTTGTTGCACCGGTGATAAGTACTGTTTTTTTCATGATGTATATAGTTCTTTGATAATCCTGATTACTGCACTCCCAATCCGCCACAAAGGTAGGCAAAAGAAATGATATGTGCAAACTTCGGCTTGTTGAATTGGATTTTAAGTAGTACCTTTGTGCCCGCAAATATGAAAGGATGAAGAAAAAGACTGTCATTATAAGCGTATCAATACTTGCAGCGGTGTTGTTGGTAGCCGCCGCTGTGTGTGTAGAACAGTATTATCGCTTGGAGGTGTGCAACTTCACCTCGCTTGATGGCGAGGGGCACGGCTACTATGTATATCCCAATGCTACAGCAGATTCGCTGTTTGCCGCAATGCAAGAGGATTACAAGGTCGGGTCGGAAACGGCTTTCCGCCTGCATGCGCGCCATATGCTGTATCGCCACCCGAAAACGGGTTACTACCATTTCCCCGCTCGCATAGGCGACAAACACCTCATTCGGCGGTTGCAGTTAGGCGAGCAGACACCTGTCAAACTATCGTTCACGCAGAGCGTGCGTACCCCTGCACAGTTGGCAGCGACGCTCGACAAGCAGTTGCTGTTGGACTCGGCATCGGTGAAAGCACGCCTCGACTCGGTGCCATACGTAGGCAAGTACGGCATGACGGCAGAGACGGCTGTATGCCTCTTTATTCCGAATACGTATGAGGTGTACTGGACTATCACGCCCGACCAGTTGTTTGACCGTATGTACAAGGAATACAACCGCTATTGGAACGAGACCCGCCTTGCCAAAGCCAAGACTCTCGGGCTCACACCTGCCGAGGTGGCGACGATAGCCTCTATCATCGAATCGGAAACCAACAAGGCGTTTGAGTATCCGATAATCGCCTCCATTTATCTCAACCGGCTGGAGAGAGGCATACCGTTACAGGCTTGTCCCACAGTTATTTATGCAGTAGGCGATTTCTCTATGCGGCGTGTGCTGAAGCGTCATCTGGCAATAGATTCACCCTACAACACCTACAAGTACAAAGGACTACCGCCAGGACCCATTCGTTTGGCACGCGGTTCGGTGATGGATGCCGTATTGGATGCGCCTGAGACGAACTACCTGTATATGTGTGCCAACCCCGATTTCTCGGGTACGCACATCTTCTCGTCGTCCTACTCGCAGCACGCTGCTACTGCGCGCAAATATCAGCAGGAACTCAACAAAAGAAAAATCAAATAACCGCAGGAAAAACCCCGATACAAAACAGATACTCCTACGAAAGGATAGCCGGAGAATAACGAGAGGATAGCGGGTGAATGGTGATGTAATTGATAGGTGCGGATTGTGCTGTCAGAGTCCTGTGTCGCTATCTTGCATGGTGTGCCTCCGAATGGTAGTAAAAACAAGCATTTGCACATATCAGGAAAAAGCAGTAACTTTGCAGGTTTGTATGTAAGCAGTATCGAACATCATAAGTGACAACCGATATACTCATCATAATATTATGCTTTGTGGCGGCAACGGCGATAACATGGGCGGTGTACCCGCTTATGTTTCGCTTTGCTGTACGCCATCATGTCATAGACTGCCCTGCTAAGCGCAAACTGCAGCAGCAACCCGTTCCTGTATTTGGTGGGGTAACAATTGCTGTGGGGATGATTATACCCTTTGTTATCAATATCTTTGGACTGCATTGGAATGTGTCGTGGTGGTTCTTTACTTTTGTTCCCGTGATGTTGGTAATGGGCGTGGCGGATGATATCCGCGACCTGTCGGCCGGGGTACGGTTTCTGTTGGAGTTGGTTGTGGTGGGTATCTATGTAGGTATCAGCCGCATAATGATTGGCAGTTTCCACGGGTTGTGGGGCGTTACTGCGCTTCCCTTGTGGGTTGCTGTTCCGCTCAGCATTATTGCAGGTGTGGGTATTATCAACAGTATCAATATGATAGATGGCATCGACGGCTACTCGTCGGGGTTCTGTATGGTTGCTTGCGCTCTCTTTGCTATCCTGTTTGCGTATATAGGTGAATATGCACTATGTGGCTTTATGGTGGTATGCATAGGGGCAATAATTCCGTTCTTCTGTCATAATGTATTTGGTTGCCGCACCAAGATGTATATCGGCGATGGCGGTACGCTCATGCTTGGGGCGGTAATGAGTTGCATGGTATTCTACATCTTGCAGGACAACTCTCCTGTAGATGTTTTTCAAAGTAATGGTTTCGGTGCAGTAGCGTTCTGCTTGGCAGTTCTTTGCGTTCCTGTGTTTGATACGGTACGTGTGATGTGCAGTCGGATAGCGCGCGGAGTATCGCCTTTTACGCCGGATAAGACACATTTACACCACCTTTTCTTGGAACTTGGCTTCTCCCATATAGGTGCTGCTATGGCATTGATAGGTATCAATCTGCTTGTCGTTCTCTGCTGGTGGACGGGATACATACTGGGAGCAAGCATAGAATGGCAACTCTATATAGTACTGATATTGGGCACTTTGAGTACGTTTGTTCTGTATCCGGTAGTGCGTCGGTGTATAGACCGCGGGAATGGCTGCTACCGATGGTTGGCTTGTATCGGGAGACATTCGCACTTGGAGAACAGCCGTACTTGGATAGCAATGCAACGTCTTGTGGACGGAAAAAATAGTATCACCACAAATAATTAAGGTTCGTATGGCATTTTTCGGATTGTTTGGCAAGGAAAAGAAAGAGACATTGGACAAGGGCTTGGAGAAGTCCAAAGAATCTGTCTTGGGTAAAATCGGGCGCGCCATAGCGGGCAAGTCCACGGTGGATGATGATGTGCTGGACGAATTGGAGGAGGCACTCATCACCTCCGACGTGGGGGTAGATACCACGCTGCGTATCATAGAGCGCATACAGGAGCGTGTCAAGCGCGACAAATATGTCGGTACAGCCGAACTCAACCGTATCCTTGTCGAGGAGGTGGCAGCCTTGTTGGCGGAGAACAACAGCCAGAACGTGGCGGATTTCGATGCCCCGTTGCCCTGCAAGCCGTATGTCATTATGGTGGTAGGCGTGAATGGGGTGGGTAAGACTACCACCATAGGCAAACTTGCCTATCAGTACAAGCAGGCGGGAAAGAAAGTATATCTTGGTGCCGCCGATACCTTCCGTGCTGCTGCTGTGGAGCAACTCTGTATATGGGGAGAGCGTGTAGGGGTTCCCGTCATAAAGCAGCAGCAGGGTTCCGACCCCGCCAGCGTAGCGTACGACACCCTTGCCAGCGCGAAAGCCAATGATGCGGATGTCGTCCTTATTGACACGGCTGGACGTCTGCACAACAAGATAAACCTTATGAACGAACTCACCAAAATCAAGAATGTGATGCAGAAGGTAGTACCTGATGCCCCGCACGACGTGATGTTGGTATTGGATGGCAGTACGGGGCAGAACGCATTTGAGCAAGCCCGTCAGTTTACCCGTGCCACACAGGTTTCTTCGTTGGCAGTTACCAAGTTGGATGGCACTGCCAAAGGCGGCGTCGTCATTGGTATTAGCGACCAGTTCAAGATTCCTGTCCGCTACATAGGCTTGGGTGAGAAGATGGAAGACCTGCAAGTCTTCCATCGTGAAGAGTTCGTCAAGTCGCTCCTGCAGCGATAGTTTTAGAGGGGGACGATGCTTGGTGTAGGAGATGATGCTTTGCGTGGGAGACGACGCGGCTCGCGTCGTCCATAATAAGTAATAGAACAAACCGAAAACTATTAACGATACAATGATGTACAGACCGACAGACAAGATGTGCGACCTGATGGGCGCATCAGGCAATAATGAGAGTTTTGAGAACCAGGTGCTGCAACTCATCAACCGTTTCGGCTTACCGCTTGGCGTAGGTGATAAGAGCATAGAAACGGTGTGTGAGGAGAATGGGGTGGATTGTACAACGCTATTGGCAGTAGTCAACTTTGCCACGCAGGACAACTTCCACAATGAGGCACCGATTGATGTGCCCACACTGCGCAGGTATTTGGAGAATGCACATACATATTTCCTTGAGTTTCAGTTGCCCCGTATCCGGCAAGAACTGTTGGAAGCCATTAACCTTGCGAGTACGGACACACAGATTCCGCTGTTGATAATACGCTTTTTCGACGAGTATGTACAGGAGATACGGGCGCATATTCAGCACGAGAACGACTTTTCGTTTGAACATCATGCCACGGATGACCAGCATGTTACGGCAAAAGCCATAGAACTTAAGAACCTTATCATCAAGTATTACCCTCATTCCAATGTGGCGGATGAGAAAGCACGTGAGCAGACAAGGCTGCTTTATGCCGCATTACACGACATATACCACTTTGAGAGCGAATTGGCATTGCATTGTGCTATCGAGGACCAGATAATGATTCCTGCGTTGGCAAAGGGTGTGCAGAACAGGAAGCAAGAGGAGAATCACGACAAAGAAACGGATGGCGAGGAATTGTCTGCACGTGAGAAAGAAGTGTTGATACAGGTGGTGAAAGGCTTGAGCAACAAGGAGATTGCCGATGTGATGTGCCTCTCTACGCACACGGTAATGTCGCACCGCAAGAACATAGTACGCAAACTGAATATCCACTCCACGGCGGGACTGACAATATATGCCATTGTGAACGGGATAGTAAACCTCAATGACCTTGAGTCAAACTTGTAAAGATGCTGCGCAGGGTACAGAAATATATCCGTGACAACGGCTTGCTGCAGCGTGGCAACCGTGTCTTGGTGTGTGTGAGCGGCGGAGCGGATAGCGTGGCACTTTTGGATGTGCTGCATCGCGGCGGGTATGACTGTGCGGTGGCACATTGTAATTTCCACCTGCGTGGCGGGGAAAGCGACAGGGATGAGAAGTTTGTTTGGACATTGGCGCAGACAATGGGGGTGCCGATAGCATCGGTGCATTTCGATACCAAGGCGTATGCTGCGGAGAACAGGTGCAGCATGGAGATGGCGGCGCGGGAATTGCGGTACCGTTGGTTCGCCCAGGCGGCGCAGGCGCAGCACTGCAAAGCCATAGCCGTGGCGCATCATCAGAACGACCAGGCGGAGACCGTACTGCTCAACTTGCTGCGTGGAACGGGTATTCGGGGCTTGTGTGGTATGCGTGCAAAGAGCGACAACCCTGTGGTGGCGGACAGCGTGCCTGTGATTAGGCCGCTCCTGTGCACCACACGTGACTATATAGAGCATTACTTGCGCGATATACGGCATATCGGGTGGGTGACGGATTCCACGAATACAGACACTGCTATCCGCAGGAATGCCGTACGCGAACAGTTGTCCCGCTACTCCAAAGCGGAGATAGAGCATATCGCTGCCATGGCGGAGAGTATGCAAGGCTATGTGGATTGGCTGGAGCACCGCGAAACGCGGGCGAAGGGTAGGGTGGAGTTATACGAACAGTTGCGCCCTTGCCACTTCCCGCAGACGGACGAGATATACGAGGCTCTGCTGCGGGGGGAGGGAGGCAAGGTGTTCTATTCGCCTACGCATAGGGCTGAAATCCGCAAGGGAAAGGTGGAGGTCACCCCTCTGCAGAAAGGAGACGCGGAATGAGACACTTTGGCATAGTGGGCAAGCCGTTGGAGCATTCCTTTTCGGCAAGGTACTTCACCGATAAGTTCATGCGTGAGGGGATAGATGCGGACTACCGTCTGTTGCCGATGGATACCATACAAGGCGTGACGGATGTGATGGATACTTTGGACGGGTTCAATGTCACGTTGCCGTACAAGCAGGCAGTAATGCCTTACCTGACAGAGATAGACCCGACTGCCGTAGCAATAGGGGCTGTGAACGTGGTGCGCGGCAGGCATGGCTACAACACGGACTGGATAGGTTTTGTGGATAGTATTCGCCCTCTGTTGTGTGAAGCGGACAGGCACGCTCTGGTATTGGGAACAGGCGGCGTGAGCAGGGCTGTAGTGTATGGGTTGCATAGATTGGGACTGGACTGCCTGTCGGTCAGCCGCACACCGCACGGAGACGCAATAGCGTATGAGGAGATAGACAGGAGCATTCTGGATACGCATACCGTGATAGTGAATTGCACGCCGTTGGGTATGTACCCGAGTGTGGATAGTTGCCCCTGTTTGCCTTATGAGTGGATAGACAGCCGCCACTTGTTGTATGATTGTGTGTACAACCCCGGGTGTACCCTGTTCCTGAGACGTGGAGAGGAGCATGGCACGCGCACCAAAAACGGACTGGAGATGCTCCATCTGCAGGCGGAAGCCGCATGGAGAATATGGAATGAATAGAAAAACGGAATAAACGATGAATACGAAGAAACGAAACAAATGGCTTACTGCCCTGATACTGTGTGCAGTATGCACCGCTCCCATGCAGGCGCAACAGGTGCCTGTGGTGCAGGAGAACGAGTTGGCGATAGTGTACTATATGCCGCTCACACAGATTGCCGTTACCATTGAGTACGACGAAATAGATATGCAGCCGGGTGTGTTCTACCAATACGCGGAACGCTATCTGGGCTCCAAGGATGTGATTACGGAGGCGCAGACACTGTATCAGATAACGGGCATTACCACAGCAACACGTACCATAGCCGATACGCAGCGTGCCTACAAGGTGGTGGCGCAGCGTGGCGTGGAGTCGCAACTGTTGGCACTCACCGATGATGGCATTCTGTACGGCTACAATGTGCCCCCTATGGCGGCGGTACCATGTCCGTACCGTCCTCTGATGACGCGCGAAGTGGTTACGCCGCACTCTATGCCACTGCTTGAAGAGCAGATGATGGCTAACTCTACCGCGAAGATGGCGGAGGGAGCAGCCAAGCAGATATACCACTTGCGCGAGACACGCCTCAACCTTCTGTCGGGTGATGTGGAGCACGCACCTGCAGATGGACAGGCGATGCAATTGGTAATGGCAGAGTTGGACAGGCGCGAACATCAACTTACGGCTCTCTTTGTGGGGAGCAAGACGATTCAGCACCATAGCAAGACCTTATACTATACACCCCGTGAGGACAAGCAGGGTGAGGTGATTAGCCGTTTCTCGCGCTATACTGGCGTGGTGGCTGCGGATGACTTGAGTGGTGAACCGGTGTTGATGGCCCTCGTAGGGCAGCAGCAAACCCTGTCACCTGTGGAGGAGACGAAGAAAAACAGTAAGGCGCAACTGCCCTCACAGATATACTACAATCTCCCCGGTAGTGCTTCCGTACAGGTGCAGTATGGCAGCATCAAGACCGAAGATACTTATCCTGTGGCACAATACGGAGTGGCTATCCCGTTGGCATTGGATATGTTCACAGCCGACAATGTGCCGCACATATATTTCAATACGCAGACGGGTAATATCTCATCCATACAGAAATGAAACGGCTCTCTCTACTGATACCATTGTTGGCACTGGCTTGTGCGGCAGGTGCGCAGGAACTGAAATGTACGGTTACCGTCAATTCTGACAAGGTGCAGGGCAGCAACAAGTCTCTCTTTACTACCTTGCAGCAGTCTATGGAGGAGTTTATCAACAATACCAAGTGGACAAACCTCACCTTTCAGGAGAAAGAACGCATAGAATGTAATATGATGCTCGTGGTGTCTGCGGTACAGGACAATATAATTATAGGTGAGCTGACCTGCCAGAGCCGCCGACCTGTCTATGGTAGTGGCTATACGACACCGCTGTTGAACCTCAAGGATAACACTTTCTGCTTCACCTATCAGGAGTCCGACCGCATAGATTTTCAGGAGGCGGTCTTCACTTCTAACCTGACGGCAATGCTGGCATACTATTGTTATCTCATATTGGGACACGACATGGATTCTTTCTCCCGCCTGGGGGGAACGCCTTTCTTCCAGATGTGTGAGAACATAGTGAACTCTGCACAGTCGGCATCGCTGGAGACGGCAGAGGCGGCAGGGTGGAAGGCGTTTGATAGCAACCGAAACCGCTATGCGTTGGTCAATAATCTCATGGACGAGGCTTTCAAGAAGTACCGTGAATATTACTATGAATACCACCGCCTTGGTTTGGACGAGATGACGGCAAATGTGGCGAATGGGCGTGCCCGTATTGCCGGTGGGATTACTACGCTCAAGGAAGCCTATCGTGCACGTCCCGCTACGTATGTGATCAATGCTTTCTTGGATGCCAAGTCCGATGAACTTGTCAATATATTCCAAGGCGGCACCGATGCAGAAAAAAAGAGCGTGTATGAGACCTTGGTGGATATAGATCCTACGAGAATGTCCGCTTATGACAAGATAAACAAGAAAGAATAACTCTTGAATATGTATCGGTAAATAACTCACGTTTGTGTGTATAGAAAAAATGTTGTAACTTTGCGAGATGTTTGGAACAATGAATGATATGTGGCTTAATCGGCTGAGAAACGTGTGCGCCTGTGTGTTGTCTGTGTGTTTGGCATGGGTGTTGATGTCCTTTACCGTAGTGATAGATGCAGGGCATGGCGGACATGATGCTGGTGCTATAGGCAAAAAAGGCGTACAGGAAAAGGACTTGAATTTGGAGGTGTCCATGCGGCTTGCGGCGAAAATTCAGGAGCAGTACCCCGATGTGAAAGTGGTGATGACGCGCACAACCGATGTATTCCTGCCCCTGCAATCTCGGGCGGACATCGTGAATAAGAACCACGCAGACCTTTTTATATGTATCCATACCAACTCGGCAGAGAATAGAAATGCTTGCGGAGCGGAGACTTTTATCCTCGGTACGGATAGGATGGACGACAACTTGGACGTGGCAATGCGCGAGAATGCTGTAATGAAAATGGAGGAGGACCAGACTGTCTATCAAGGTTTTGACCCTAATTCCATAGAGAGTTACATCATCTTTGAGTTGATGCAAAACCAATATATGGACAATAGCCTCTCTTTTGCCGAATTGGTGCAGAAGCAGTTTGTCGGTACTCTCCAACGTGCCGACAGAGGTGTGCGCCAAGCGGCTTTTTGGGTGTTGCTCAAGTCTGCATGCCCCAGTGTATTGGTCGAAATGGGCTTTATCAGCAATGCGGAAGAGGAAAAATGGCTGGCAAGCGATGCCGGCAAAACAGATATAGTGAACGGCATTTTCAATGCCTTTGAACAGTATTACAAGAAATGAAACACGCAAGAGAAGTAAAAGTAGGAGTGCTTGCCATCATCTGCGCAGGCATCCTTTATTTCGGGTTTAATTTCCTGAAAGGTGTGAATATCTTTTCGCCCACGCGCTGCTATATGGGTCAGTATGAGCGGGTTAACGGTCTGACAGAGCAAGCGCCTGTGTATATTCGTGGCTACAAGGTGGGCTTGGTGGAGAGCATCCAGTATGACTTTACACGTGATATGTCGTTCCTTGTGGCAGTATCTATAGACAAGGGTATAGAACTACCCCAAGGTACGGAAATGGCGCTGGTAGCCGATGGTCTGCTTGGAGGTATGGCGATAGAACTGCGTATCCCGCAAGAGGCGGACCTGACATCTGGCGAGGCATACCATCGTGGCGACACATTGCCTACCATTGTGGTACCGGGGTTGCTGGATGGTCTGCAGACAGGGCTCCTTGCGCATTTGGACAGCCTGCTGCTGGAGGCAAACACCTTGGTAGCCTCGCTCAACGATGAAATGTCTGACGGCAATCTGCGTGCCACTTTGCAGAACATCGAGCGAATCTCACGTGACCTGACTGTGAGCAGTCGTGACATACGTGCCTTGACCCACGAACAACTGCCGGGCATTGTCGGCAAGGTGGACACTACACTGTCCGATTTGCAGGCAGTGGTAGCCAATGTGCGTGCCGCTGAACTCCAAAAGACGCTGCAAAAGTTGGACGATGCCATCACTTCGGTCAACCATGTCTTGACCACGGATTCGGGCACGCTGGGCGCATTGCTCAACGACAAAGCCCTTTACGACAACCTCAACAGCGCACTCACAGACTTGGACAATGCCGTACTCAACGTGGACACCGTCGTGATGTCGGTCAAAGCGCACCCGTGCATCAAAAAGCGCATACCCCAACAGGACTAATTTTCCGAAAGTCTAATTTGAGGAAAGCATAAGAAAATCCCTAACTCGTTGCTATTCGCGCGGTTAGGGATTTTTCGTGAAACAATACCATGTGGAACGGCTGCGCGTATTAGTTATGAGTTTCAATGTGTTACATGTTGATAAACTGCATAACGTGCTAATTGTAAGTTATTTATGTGTAACTTACTGAAAACGGGTAGGATAGAAAACCTCCCGTAAACAGCTCGCCTTCACCATTTGCCCAATTCAAAAAATAGCAGTACCTTTGCACTCGCTTTCGTCAAAAAAACATGGCTTATGCGCTCTTTCTGACGGAAAATTACCATCAATGGCAAAAGATGTAAACATATTGTGGGCTGAATGTCAGCAGATTTTGCGTGACAATTTATCGCAGAGTGCGTACCAGACTTGGTTCGCTCCCATGCTGGCTTTGCAGTATGAAAACGATGTACTGGTGCTGCAAGTCAAGAGCCAGTTCATAGTGGACTACATCGAAGACAACTACCTCGACCTGCTCTCCCGCGTATTGCGCCGCGTCTTCGGACCGCAGGTGCAGTTGGAGTACCGCGTCATGGTGGCGGGCAGTGCCATCGATGTACCCAGTGAGCCGCTGAAGGCAACGGCGCAACATCGGCAGATGCCTGTCCGCAACACCGTGGATGAGTCTGCCAATCAATGGGATAGCCAACTGAACACGCAGTACACTTTCGAGAATTTCATCAAGGGAGAACCCAACAAACTCGCACGCGCTGCTGCCGTAGAGATAGCCAAACAACCCGGCAAAACCATCTTCAATCCCCTCTTCCTCTTTGGTGGCAGCGGGGTGGGGAAGACGCACCTCGCCAATGCTATCGGCAACAAAGTCTGCGAACTCAACCCCTCGTTGCGTGTGCTCTACGTGGCTGCCAACACGTTCAAACTGCAGTTTCAGGACGCTGTCAGCCGCAATCAGGTGCCGGATTTCCTGTTGTTCTACCAGTCGGTGGACGTACTTATCGTGGACGATATCCAGTATTTCGCAGACCTCAAGGGCACGCAGGATACGTTCTTCCAAATCTTCAACTATCTCCAGCAGAGCCACAAGCAACTCATCCTTACTTCCGACCGTAGCCCCTTGGAGTTGCGCGGCGTGCAGGAACGCTTGCTCTCCCGCTTCAAATGGGGTCTCTCGGCGGAAATCACACGCCCTGACTACCAGTTGCGCCGCGATATACTCGCGTATCGCATGCGCCGTGACGGTATCAAACTCAGCGATGAGATAGTGAATTACATCGCCACCAATGTCACCGACAACGTCCGTGACCTCGAGGGCGTGCTGGCAAGTCTCATGGCGTACTCCACGCTCACCGACAGCCCTGTGGATATGGCGCTCACCGAGAAGGTGGTCGGTCGTCTTGTCGAGTTGCAGCCCAAGGCATATGCCTCGTCCGACATCGTTGCTGCCGTCTGCCAACATCTCAATGTGGCGGAGAAAACCCTCATGGCGCGCACCCGCCAGCGTGATGCGGTCCGCGCTCGTAATATCGTAGTGTACCTGCTCAAGAAGTACACCGACTCCTCCCTTGCCCAGATTGGCGCTTGCGTTCATCGCGACCATGCCACGGTTGCCCATTCGCTCAGTACCATGGACGATTGGATGAGTTACGATGCGGTTCTGCGCCAGGATGTAGCGGCTATTGAACGCCGTATCCGCTAACAAAAAGCCGATATTCTCGCTTTATCCTCATTATTTCTTTGCTTATCTCGGATATTTTATATACCTTTGTGCGAAAATGTATATAAAATGTTACTTTGTCTCTTACTATCTATACTTAGCACAACGTTCACCGTTTCCGATAAAAACCGTGTTTCTCCCTCCGGCAACCTGCCCGAGGGGAGTACTTTCGAGTATTCCCGCACCACCACGACGGGCACCAAAGGGCAGATGACTGCTGGCTCGTCCACTACCCTCTGCCTTACGGGGTGGGGCGGGTGCACCGTCCAATCTGTCACGCTCTCCATGCGCTCCAACTCTGCTTCGGGGGCAGGCAGCCTGCTTATGACCATCGGCAACAGCCCTGTTTGGGATATTCCCGACGCACCTTTCGCAAGCGCTGAATGGAATGGTGCCTACTCATCCTCTTTTGTGGACATCTCTCACGACCTGTCCTGCACCGTTACCGGCAACGATGACATACAAATCCGTATCAGCGCCAGCCAGAACTCCCTCTATATCAACTCCTACACCATTTCTTACACCCCTGCTACTCCGCAAACCTATCGTGTCAGTTTTGTCTCCGGGCTTGGGCACAACCCTCCTTCTGTCACCGAATCCGCACCCTATGCAGGCATCGTCCTTCCCTGCCTGACCGATACTGCTCAATGGCATTTTGTAGGCTGGAGCGAAACCGAAGCCGACGAGGCATCGCCTTGCCCATCGCTCTTCCCTGCTCGGTCGCGCTACTACCCTCGCCACCATAGCACCCTCTGGGCGGTTTATCTCGATACCACCACCATCTCCCGCCAACTCACCCTCCCGCAATCAGGGCGTTATGCCTTGGTCAGCAACAGCCCCTATTGGGGTCCTAACGCGCTCACGGGGGAGATAAGCACCATGCCAAGCGGTATAGAAAGCACCACTCCCGTAGTGGAAACGTTGCCTGTCTTGCTCGACACTACACCTTCCCATACCCTCGTCCTCCTCTCCGAGGTATATCCCGATATGGTGTATAGCATCGCCTTGCTTTCCGATTCCACACTGACTGTCACCCACGAGACCTCTCGCACTGGCATTGGCTATATGGGCAACCGGCTGTTTGCCCGACCATCCACGTGGCGGTTCAGACTGCTGGATGACCATTCCCTCTTGCTGTACTATCCTTTCCAAAGCAACCACTACCTTCTGTTCGTGGCACCGTTGGCGGATTCTCCATCCGATGCTGTCGTCGCCTACACATCTCCTTTCATTTTCTCCGCCTCATTGCCCTCTAATGGCATCACCCTTTTCCCTGTCACATCCTGCATCTACACCACTTGGCCGTTTGGCAAGGTCGATGCTGTTAGCAATATCACAGCGGATACGCCCTCGCAGGATATGGTTATTCCCTTCGGCATATACCGTTTGCGTATTCGCAACGGCAGGAAATACCTCCACCTCGTGGATAGGCAATAGGCTCTCTCAACGACCCTCACGGGCAGTATTCATACGTCAAAGACCACGGGCTGCTTACGTCTGCAGCCTACCGGATTCGACACCTCGAATCACGCTGCAAAGGTACTACAAACGCAGAACCCGTTGAGCGTTTTTGTTACTTTCCGTCACTTTCCGTCGCGATTTGGCGTTTTTTGTCACTTTCTGTCACTTTTTGTTACTTTTCTTGTGTAACTGATTGGATTATAATCAGATATGGATATGTATTTATGAACAACGCGGACGTGTTGTCCGCGTAAAAGTTTTGTAGGTTGTCTATGTTTTGGTTTTCTGTCGTTGTTTTTATGAATCAATGCTTTGGGGACAACGCTTGGGGTGCATCTCCCGCGTCGTCATACGCCAACGGCGAAATGAGGAAGCGCATCTCTCGCATCATAGGCTCCGTCAAACCAATATCTATAACGCAATTGTCCTGCACAGAAAAGAGACTGCCGGACGATTTGTCGGCAGCCTCTTTTTCTAACCTTTATTGTTTCAACGTTATTTCTTCATAACGCGCTTTGCGTCCGCTGGAAATGGGTCTTCGCCAAGGTGTAGGCGCGATTGGTCACCTATCACATACTGTGGCTCATCAGAGGTCTGTGCTTTGACCTTACGCGGTGCACTCTCTGCGTCAACCATATTAGTGTATTCTTTTGAGTAAAGGCGCATATTATAAGGTTCCACTATACCTACAACAGTTTCACCTGTCTCATCTGTAACTACTTGTAATCCATTCCAATATCCATCGCTGAAATAGTCATACCAATCCACCTTGATGGTGTATTGCAACTCTTCGTTGCCGACATCATCTTTCACTTTCTTAACGTTCATATAGCGAACATTTGCCCTATTCCATGAGGTTGCATTGTTGTTTTCCGGCCAATAATACACGATATTGGTTCCTGGTTGCGAATTTGTATATAAATTTCCATCCGGTTTGGCATTGGTGGTGTCTTGCGAATATGCGACGAATTGTTTCCAAAAATCACCATACATCTGTATATCAATATCGGAGGCTTTGCATGTATAAGGCTTATACTCTTTTGTACCCAATGTGTCAATGTAGAAACCGTTGGAATTTCCTATCCACTTACCGGCATCTTCGCCTTCCAATACCCAATAAACGGGAACTTCGCCGATAATATGGAAGCCTTCACCTGAAAAGCCTTTGCCATTTACATAGACTAGCCCCTCGTCCCAAACACGGAGATATATAGTACCTAACTGGCAATACAGGCTATCACCATTTGTAAGGTGTACCCATTTTTCAGAATTGGCAATCATATTAGGTTTAGAGCCAAACAATCCGTAATCAGAGATAGTAAAATTATCCAAAACTGCATACTGTGTATCTCCGCACCATGTAGCATTGACTTGTCTAAAGCCATACACATAATCGGCTACTATTACGTCATCAATACGCTTGTTCATTGAGCGTTCAGAGCAATTTTTCCCGTTTTCAGGGAATTCCAACATCTCGTAATCCCAAGAACCATTGGCAACATACTTATACTCACGGCCGATTTTAGCCTTAATGGTAGCAGTAAAATGGGTGTCGTCCTTGCGGGTCATTTCGTAAGCATCTGTAGTCCAACCATTCTCAACGAAATCACCTACTACATATACTTTGTCCTCTGCCCCCATGGCTTGATCCACTGTCAGGTTGAAAGTGATGTCGTACTCAGGCTCAACAATGCATGGGTCAACCTTGAATTGATAACTGCGAACATAAACAACGGTACCAATCTCTTTAACCGTCATCTTTGTTTCGGTGCCATACTCTACTTGGAACTCAACCTCGCCCTTTACAACCTCGCAAGGTTTCTCCTCAGAACCAATCCACTGATGTTTCCAATCAGAGGGGAATGAACCATCGGCAGCCAATGCGCAAGGCCTACCTTCGAGGTGGTCGACAGTTGCAGTCGGAGTGATGACAGCCTTGTACCAATTGGTATAGCCTTCAATCTTCTCGAACTTTGCCATAGCAGCAACATCGGTAATGTTGTAGTTGTTGTAGTTGCCTGCAAAAACAAGACCATTGCACTCGCTGTAGTCCACGGCGTTCCAAACCACGGTATATGCCCCTGCTGTCGGAGCCACATACGGAATATCTCCTAAGACAGGAGCCCTAAAAGTAATGCTGTCCAAGTTGGCAACGGTGTAATTACCGTCTTGCCACAGATACATTTGTGCCATACTGCTCATGCTGATGAGAAGTGCGCTGATAAGAAGTGATGCTTTTTTCATAATGC